>Ga0257127_1000376_pt1 | contig 40125 bp, 32 predicted proteins | sample SI060_135mmetaG_FD_190152 | JGI IMG/M metagenome (GOLD analysis project Ga0257127, IMG submission 190152) | Marine microbial communities from Saanich Inlet, British Columbia, Canada - SI060_135m | ecosystem: Environmental > Aquatic > Marine > Inlet | place: Canada: British Columbia | collected... | reverse complement strand
CAGAAGTTTTTTCTACAGCCTCTACGTCTTGATTATTAGCTACTATACAAATAGTACTTTTATCTCTTTGTGGATTACGACAAATACTACACAGACCATCATCTGTTAGATTATAACATTGTGGACAAAGATGAATGTTTTTATAAGCGCCAGCCAAAGCTTCAGACAATTCTTTAATATCTTCTTTTCTATGAAGTAAATTAAAAACCAACCTGGAAGCGGTTTTCGGTCCAATTCCAGGTAGTTTATCAAATTCATTTATCAGCCTTTGTATAAAGTCTGGTAGATGCTTCATTTTTATTTCATTAAATTATCTAAACCACCCATTTGTTGCATTTTCATAGCCATTTTACGTTGTACTTTTTTGATAGCATCAGCAATGCCATTAGTGATTTCTTTCTCTAGGTCAGATTTTTTATCTTTTGATAAATAATCTTCACTGATATCTAGGCTTTTAATTTCTTGATTGCCATCCATTACTATTTTAACAGCTTTGTTGCTGACTTCAATGCTTTCCTCAGACATAGCACTTTTAATAGTATTAGCTTGTTTTCTAAGATCGTTGTATTGTTTTAATTTGTTAAACATAAATTTAAGTTAAAAGTTTATAAAGTTAGAAAGTATTTAAGTTTGTTAAATAATTATACCTTATTTTAAAAATTACAAAGAATTTATTTTTATTAGCTTGATTACTTTAGACTTTAGACTTTGTAACTTTTTGACTAACTAGGGTATATTTTGCCAGCCAATTTCGGCTTGCGGTTTATTACTTTTTGGACCTCCAGCATTAGGGATAGGTATTTCCTCATCACTAGCTTCGGCTGGTGGAAGCATATTCGCATAATTTTTATCTAAGTTTTTAAATGATACCTTAGATTCATCAAAGATGAATCTACAAATACCAGTTGGACCATTTCTGTGTTTATCAATGTGTATTTCAGCTATATTTCTTTCTTCATCGGGACACTCACGTGATTTATCTTTAGCTTTTCTGTAGATAAACATTACGATATCAGCATCTTGCTCAATAGACCCAGATTCACGAAGGTCGGCTAGTTTTGGAATGGCTGGAGATCTAGATTCTACAGCACGAGAAAGCTGTGATAGAGCTAAAACAGGAATGTCTAATTCACGAGCAATTTGTTTAAGTGAACGAGAAATTTTAGATATTTCTTGAACTCTATTTTCAGAACCACCAGAATCACCATCCATTAATTGTAAATAATCAACTACTAAAAAGCCAAGATTATGCTCCATTTTTAAACGACGGGCCTTAGTACGGATTTCCATTACATTAGCATTAGCACTATCATCTATAAATATTGGAGCTTCTGATAAAACACCCATAGCTCTACCAATACGAGGAAAGTCATCATCTTCTTCTTTGTCAGAAAGTTTACCAGTTCTCATTTTCCAAAGATCAACTTCAGCCTGTGAAGCTAATAATCTATCTACTAATTGTTCTTTACTCATTTCCAGAGAAAATATACCAACTGGCACATTAGTTTTAACAGCGATATTTCTGGCGATATCCAAAGCTAAAGTTGTTTTACCAAGAGATGGCCGAGCCGCTAAGATAATTAGGTCAGAGTTTTGAAAACCAGACAATTTATTATCTAAGTCAGTAAATCCACTTGGAATACCACGGACACCTTGTCCACCTGATTTATGAAGTTCATCTATACGATTAAAAGTGTCAGTTAAAACATTTTTAATGGGAATAAAATTCTTTTTGAGTGATTCTTGAGAAATAGCAAAAAGCTTTTGTTCGGCTTGATCTAGTAAACTAGAGACATCTTTATCTTCAGAAAAAGAAAATTCAGATATTTCAGCTGCGGCGCGTTCTAATTTTCTTAGAGTAGCTTTTTTGTGAATGATATCAGCGTAGGATACAGCGTGAGAAGAATTTGGAACAGAAGCTGTCAATTCGGCTAAATAAGCTTTACCACCTATGCTTTCTAATTGTTTCTTCTCAGCTAGTCTATTACCAACAGATAAAATATCAGCTGGCTCATGTTTTTCAAACAAGTCTAAAATGGCTTGATAAATCAAACCATTGCCTTCTTTATAGAAATCACTGGGGCGTAAAACATCGCCAACCTTAATGATGGTCTCTTTATCAAGTAGTAGAGCGCCTAAAAGTGAACTCTCTGCTTCTAAATTTTGCGGAGGTATTTTACTCATGCCTGTTATATATGAGGAATTAATTTGTAGAATTAGCTTACCTTATATACCCTTATTTTTCAAGCTTATATTATAGACAGTTTATACCCAAATAAAAAAACAGCCGTTTGGCTGATATTAGATGGCGTGCCATCCGAAGCTTTAGCGAAGGATGGTGCGCCCAGAGGGATTCGAACCCCCGACCGTCTGCTTAAAAGGCAGCTGCTCTACCAGGCTGAGCTATAGGCGCATAGTATATAAAATACGGAGATTAGTATATACATTTTTGTATATATTGTCAATATTACATTACATCTGGTGCCTCGATGCCTAGTAGCGCTAAACCATCTTTTAAGACTTGTTTTGTTAGTTTAGAAATACTGAGCCTAATTTGCTTAGTATCTTTATTGTCAGCATTTAAAACGCTGTGTTGTTGGTAAAAATTATTATAAGTTTTAGCCAAATCAAATAAATATTGAGTCAATAAAGAAGGATTTTGATTTATAGCAGATTTTTGAATAGTATTGGTAAACATTAATAAAAACTTGGTTAGTTTTTTTTCTTCTTTATTAAAATCAAAATCTTTTATTTTAGAAATCTTAGATATTTTATCAGCTTTGCTGAGTATGGTTGATATTCTGGCATGAGTATATTGAATAAAAGTGCCAGTATAACCATCAAAAGAAATAGATTCTTCAGGTTTGAAAACTATATTTTTTTGTGGGTTAGCACCTAGTATGAAAAATTTTAAAGCACCTAAACCTACAATTCTAGCTATTTCTCTATTTTCTTTTTCAGAGGTTGTTATCTTCTTTTCAGCTTTAGCCATGATTTCTTTGGCTTGAGCTATCATAGTAACAATCAATTCATCGGCATCGGCAGTTTTACCTTCACGAGATTTTATTTTGCCTCCAGGCAGAGAGAACATTCCATAGGATAAGTGGTATAGACTTTCAGCCCAAGTATAGCCTAATTTTTTTAGTATCAAAAATAAAACTTTGAAATGATAATCTTGTTCATTAGCAACAACATAAATCAAACTGTTAAATTTAAATTTTTTATACCTTCTATGAGCAGTACCTAGATCTTGAGTAATATAAACTGAAGTTCCATCACTTCTCAAAACAAGTTTTTCATCTAAACCTTCATCACTCAGGTCTATCCAAACAGAGCCATCTTCTTTTTTAAAGAAGACTTTGTTCTTTAGTCCTTCTTCTATTATATTTTTACCCAAAAGGTAATTTTCACTCTCAAAGTCTAAATGATCAAATTCAATGCCTAAATCATGATAAGTTTTGTCATAACCAACATATACCCAGTCATTCATCATTTTCCAAAGTTTTCTTATTTCCGGATCATTATTCTCCCAAGCAATAAGCATCTTTCTAGCCTCTACCATTAAAGGGGATTGTTGCAAAAATTCTTCTTCTACCTTTTTACGTTCTAGATTTTCTAAATCTGCCAAGTTAATATTTTTGGTAGAATAATATTCGTTTTCTTCTTCTTTAAGTAGTTGTCCAAATTTTACATAATATTTACCTACTAGATGATCACCTTTAATGCCAGATGATTCGGGAGTTTCACCCTTAGCAAATTTTTGCCAAGCTAACATACTTTTTATAATATGAATACCACGATCATTTATAATATTAACCGCAACTGTTTTATATCCAGTGGCTCTGTAAATATTCACTAGTGATTGTCCTAGACAATCGTTTCGTACATGTCCAATGTGCTGGGGCTTATTAGTATTTGGTCCAGAAAATTCAATTAGTACTTTTTTATTTTTACCAAATTTGCTTTGACCGAATTTTTTATTTTTAATTATTTCATTAATAGATTCTTTAACAAAATCATTATTTACAAAAATATTTAAATAAGGGCCGACATTTTTAGTATTATTTATAAACTCACCAGTTTGATATTTATCAGCTAGTTCTTTAGCTAGCTCAACTGGATTTTTACTTAATTTTTTAGCTAAATCAAAACAAGGGAATGCATAATCTCCTAATTCTTCTTGGGGTGGAATGTCTAAATCAAAATCGTCTATTTTTTGTGAATAGATTGATTCTATATTAGTTTTGATATCTTGTTTGATTTTGTCTATTGTATTCATAATCTTAATTTTACCTTAATTTCAATAAAACTCAAGCTTAGAAAAATGAATCTTTTATGTTATAATATAAACATGTCAAAAAAGGATATTGCTTGGCACAATTTGCCGATAGCGAAAATTTTTAAAACACTTAATTCCTCTAAAGAAGGCTTTAGTCATTCGGAAGTTCAAAAGAGATTAGATAAATGTGGTTTTAATGTTTTGGCTCAAGCAAATAAATTTTCAGCACTGGATTTATTCACGGCTCAATTTAAAAGTGCTTTAGTTTATGTTTTGATTATAGCTGGTTTTATATCAGTTTTTTTTGGTGAATACGTAGATGCCTATGTTATTTTTGCGGCCGTAATGATAAATGTAGTGGTTGGTTTTATACAAGAATTTAAAGCCAATAAATCTTTGGAGAAACTAAATGAAATTGTTAAAAAAGAAACTTTAGTATTTCGGGATGGAATAGAAAAGAAAATAGAATCAAGATTATTAGTTCCAGGTGATATTATAGTTTTAGAATCTGGCAATAGAATACCAGCTGACGCTCGACTTATTGAGATTAATGACTTTGAAGTAAATGAAGCTACTTTAACTGGAGAATCTTGGCCAGTTAAAAAGACTTTAGAAAGTTTAGATATTGGTACTGTATTAGCCGAAAGGATTAATATGGTTTTTATGGGTACTTTAGTAGTGGAAGGTAGAGCGCGGGCAGTAATAGTAAATACTGGTTTTAAGACCGAGATGGGTAAGATTACTGTAATGCTTAAAGAAACCAAGGAAGCCAAAACCCCACTTCAGAAAAAACTTGATAATTTTGCTAAGGATATCACTAAAATTATTGTTGCTATATCTTTACTCTTATTTGCTTTTGGAATATTTAAAGGGCATCCTTGGGTAGAGATGTTTACTTTAGCTGTGGCAGTGGCAGTATCCGCTATTCCAGAGGGCTTAGTTATTAGCATGACTATGATTCTCACTGTTGGCATGCAAAGAATTCTCAAGCGTAAAGGTTTAGTTAGGCGCTTAGTTTCAGCTGAGACTTTAGGTTCTACTACTGTAATATGTACCGATAAGACAGGCACTTTGACAGAAGGAGAGATGAGAGTAACTAATATTGTAACTAATAAATTTCAATTTGATTTATCGGCTGGGTCTTTACGCGATTTAGAGTCTAATAGAGAAATTAATTTAATTACGCAAATAGCCTTCTTTTGTAATGATGCTACGGTTCAAAACCCTGAATCTTCAGGAGAGGATTGGGTAGTTTTGGGCTCACCCACTGAAAAAGCTTTGATGATTTTTGGTTCTAATGATTTAGAAATCAAAGCTGATCAGAAAAAGATGCAACGCATAGAAGAAATTACTTTTGATCATAGTAGAAAATTTATGGTCACTAGGCATAATTATGATTCTAAGCATGATATTGTTTTTATAAAAGGTGCGCCAGAAAGAATATTAGCTTATTCAAATAAATATTTGCACGATAAAAAAGCCACTAATATGACTAAGGCTCGTCGTGATTATTTTGATGATCAATGGCAAGTACTTAGTAAACAAGGCTTAAGAGTATTAGCTGGCGCTTATCAACTGATACCAAAAGATTATTCTAAGTTTGAAGATTTTAAAGATGAACCGAAAGATTTTGTATTTGCTGGTATTTGGGGCTTGTCAGATCCACTTCGTAAAGAAGCTAAAGAAACTTTGAAGAGCACTTTGAAAGCAGGGATTAATACGGTAATTATCACGGGCGATAATAAATTTACAGCCAAGAGTATTGCCAAAGAATTAGGTTTGTCATTTAAAGATGATAATGTTGTGACTGGAGACGAACTACTTAAGATGACTGATGAAGAGCTTAATAAACGCATTAAAGGTATAAAAGTTTATGCTAGGGTCAGTCCAGCTGATAAGTTACGAATTATCAAAGCCTGGCAAAATAAAGGAGAGGTAGTCTCTATGACTGGTGATGGAGTTAATGATGCTCCCGCACTTAAAGCGGCTGATATTGGTGTGGCTGTATCTAGTGGTTCAGATGTTGCTAAGGAAACAGCTGATTTAGTTTTATTGGATAATAATTTCCAGACCATAGTAATGGCTATTAAACAGGGTAGGGTTATTTTTGATAATCTACGCAAAGTAATATTATATCTTCTTTCAGATGGATTATCAGAAGTAATTATTTTGGTGGGTGGCATGGTGCTTCAAATACCTTTGCCTTTACTAGCTGCTCAGATTTTATGGGTAAATTTAATCAGTGACGGTTTTCCAGCTCTATCATTAACTATGGAGCCAGAAGAGGATTCAGTGATGAATAGAAGGCCAAGAAAACAGAATTCATTAGTAGATTTCGAGGGAAAATTTTTAATAGTATTAATTAGTTTAATTACTGGTTTATCTAATTTATGGCTTTTTTGGTATTTTTACAACACTACAGGAAATGTAGAGCTGGCTAGAACAGTAACTTTCACAGCCTTAGGACTCAACACTTTATTTTATGTTTTTAGTATTAAAAGTTTGGAACATAATATATTTAAGGCTAAGCCTTTTGCAAATAAGTATTTGAATGGTGCGGTTGTAGTAGGAATCATTGCTCAATTATTAGCAGTTTATTTACCTGTTTTAAATAAATTACTAAAAACAGTTCCGCTAGGATTTAAAGAATGGGAAATAATTTTAGCAGTAGTAGTTGGTGTAGTAGTTATGATTGAAGTAGCTAAGGCAATATTTATTTACTATAGAAAAAGACCTACCACAGGCAGAGTAAACAAAAAGTAATATGGAAAATCTTTTTATAAAAAATAGACAAGGAAATAAAATTGTTGTTAATCTAAGTAAGAGTAATAATCAAACGGGATTAGTTTTTGTAATGCCAGGATTGGGAAATATAAAAGAAGAAAGTAATATTCAAACTTTTGTAGATAGTTTTGCAGATAAGGGTTTTACAGCTGTGAGTTTTGATGTAACTAATGGAGTGGGCGAGAGTGATGGAGATTATAGTCAGGCAACTTTCACAGGTTATTATAATGACTTGTCTGATGTTATAGAGTGGTCCAAGTCTCAAGATTGGTATCAAGAGCCATTTGTCTTAGCAGGGCATAGCATGGGAGGTGGTTGTATTTTACGTTATGGAGCAGATCACCCAGATAGTTTATTAGGAATAGCTCCATTTGCAACTGTGATAGGTGGTCATCAAACTTTAGCTAAATTTGGTAGAGATGATTTAGTAGCTATGAAAATAGAAAATACTAAAGAAGTAGTTAAGAAAATAGATTGGGAACCATTTAAAAAAGATATTTTAAAATATGATATAGTGCCAGAAGCTCATAAATTTACTATGCCAATATTAATGATGGTTGGAGATAAAGATATAGGCACGCCCCTAGAAGATCAGATGAAATTATATGATAGTATGCCGGATAATAAAGAGATTCATATAATTAAAGGAGCTCCTCATACTTTTGAAGAAGCCAAGCATTTACTTAAAATGAAGCAGATTATTCATAATTGGATAGATAATAAGCTAGTAAAATAATACCCCCTCTTTTTCTCCCCCTAAATTAGGGGGAGATGTCTGTTAAGACAGAGGGGGTATTTTGTTTAAAGCTGTTTTTTATTTTAGCTTGACAAAATAGTCTTTTTGTGTTAAAAATAGGAGTCTCGTTAATAATTCATAGATTTTCTATCTATGGATACTTGTTCACTACAACATGGAGGTTAACTCATGAGTACAAAAAATATTTTTCCATTTAACATGGATAGTCCATGGTTTGGTCGTCGCGAAGGTACCGACCCTATTATGAGTGGTACTACAAAAGCGTGTCTGATGCATTTATGGAAAGAATCAAAATCAAATGGATATTTATTTGATATTGTCAAAGCTATGATGGATTTTGCTGAAATACCTGAAGACTCGGTTCGATTGGCTCGATATTATTTGAGTGGCGAACGTCGGCCGCTTGGTATCAGACGAATTCGGATTCAGTCTTTTCTCGACCGGTTGAATTACGATGTGGTTGAGTTCAGGCATTTTGCATTATTGCGAGAAGCCTTGGTCTTCAACAAGATTACTTTGCAAGAAGTTGGAAAGGCTCTTGATCTTCCTAATGAGAAGGCAGTAGTTCAAGTTTTGGAAAGAGATATAGATCTCGAGAATAAGACTGACGCCAAAATTTTTAAAATTTTGACAAATTTGATTCGTGAATTGGACGAACAAACACATATGGAAAATATGAGTATTGATGAAATCACAGCAAGCGATTATGTCGATGCACGTACTTTGACAGAGGATGACGAAATAACTTCCGAAGTGAGTTAACAAGTACAGACTACCCCGAATCGTATCAATATACGGTTTGGGGTAAAATTTTGATTTAAATTGACAAAAAAAGCTAAAATTGTTAGTATAAAAATAATATGAAATATACAAAAGTTACAAATTTAATGAATAATAACGGAATAAATAACCGCTAACTTTTTATATACAAAAATTAAATTTTAGGAAGTTGTCGGTCAAAATAGACCGATTTTTTTATTGTTCCGGGGTAGTTGAGTGGTACAACGCCACGCTGTTAACGTGGATATCGCAGGTTCGAATCCTGCCCCCGGAGCCAATTAAAATAAGTATGCTATAATTATAAAACTTTTATGCAATATTTAACAAAGCAGACATTCAAGATTTTTTGGAAACACTTAAGACAGTATAAGTGGACTCCTTGGTTTATAATAATTTCTATAATGATTGGTTCATTAGGAAGTATTGTTGCGCCACTTTTTTATAAAGATTTTTTTGATATTATAACCAATACAGACGATACTCTTAATAAAGTGCCATTGCTTAAAAATACCTTGATGAAGGTTTTGGCAGTTTATTTTATATCTTGGATTTTTTGGAGAGTAGCTAGTTTTTTGACTTCTTATTTTCAGACTAATGCTATGGCTGATATATCCAATTCTTCTTTCGCTTATCTACATAGACACTCTAGTTCTTTTTTTAATAATAATTTTGTAGGATCACTTGTTAAAAAGGTAAATAGGTTTTCTAGATCTTTTGAGATAGTAACAGATTTAATTTTTTGGGATTTTTTACCAATTTTTGTAAATATATTTTTAATTATTATAGTATTAGGTAAACGAAATTTATTCTTAGGATTAGGTATTTTAGCTTGGACTGTAATCTATATGATTGTGAATTATTATTTTTCTTTATATAAATTAAAATATGATGTGAGAAGAGCAGAGTTAAATTCTGAAGTTACAGGAGTATTAGCAGATACAATTACTAATCATTTAAATTTAAAATTATTTACAGGTTATAATAGAGAAAAAAAATTATTTAAAATAGTAAATACTAAATTACAAAAATTAAGACAATTTACTTGGAATTTGGCTAATTATTTTGAGGCTGGCCAGATATTATTAATGATGGTTTTGGAAATTGGTATAATGTATTATGCTATTTCACTTTGGCAAAGAGGTATTATTTCTGTGGGTGAATTCGTATTAATTCAGACTTATTTAGTTAGTATAATAGTGAGGTTATGGAATTTTGGTCGTATTATTAGGAAATATTATGAGGCCATGGCGGAAGCAGAAGAAATGACCGAAATTTTAGAAACACCTCATGAAATAAAGGATATTAAAAGCGCGAAAACATTAAAAATCAATGGTGGACAAATAGAATTTAAAGATGTTCATTTTTCTTATCACAAAACCAGAGAGATTATTTCTAATTTTAATTTAAATATTAAAGCTCAGGAAAAAATAGCTTTCATTGGACCATCTGGTTCTGGTAAATCTACTCTAGTAAATCTACTATTGAGGAATTACGATATTGATGGAGGTGGAATTTTTATAGACAAGCAAAAAATAATTAGTCTTAGCCAAGATTCTTTGTGGAAAAATATATCTTTGGTTAATCAAGATCCAATTCTATTTCATAGAACACTCAAAGAAAATATTTGTTATGGTCAGCCAAAAGCTACAGATGTAGAAATTAGAAAAGCTGCTAAATTAGCTTACGCTAATAAATTTATAGATGATTTTCCAGAAAAATATGAGACCTATGTAGGTGAGCGTGGAGTAAAATTATCTGGTGGTGAAAGACAGCGAGTTGCCATTGCTAGAGCAATTCTAAAAAATGCTCCAATTTTAGTATTGGATGAAGCAACTTCTTCTTTGGATTCTGAATCAGAAGAGCTTATTCAAAATGCCTTGGCCAATCTAATGAAAGATAAAACAGTAATAGTGATCGCCCATAGACTTTCTACTATCATGAAGATGGATAGAATTATAGTTTTGGATAAAGGAAAGATAGTAGAGCAGGGCACTCATCAAGAATTGATTGCCAAGAAGAAAGGATTATATAATAGATTGTGGCAGAAACAGGTCGGTGGATTTATTGGCTAAAAAAATAAACCCCACTTTGCTGTGCAAGAGGTGGGGTTTTTAGTGAGCTATATTTAGAAGTGGTTTAGTGAATAGTGACTTACCGTATAGCTGAGAAAAAAAACAAAAATTACTGCTAAAATAGTTTTAAGTGCTTTTTTCATGTTTATTAACTCCTTTGTTAATGTAATTGTGAAGGAACTAAATTGTCATGTGAATTCATAACAATATAATTTAACATAAATAAGGTTTTTTGTCAATTTCTGTAGCCATTTTTATTAAAATATTGTATAATATGTATATGCAGAAAAATACCCGTCTTGCCACGAGGCAGGAAAATATAATAGCTAAATTAAAACAAGCTGATTTACGTGGCAGAGGGGGCGCTAATTTTCCGACACATTCAAAATGGCAAATGTTTGCTGATGTAGATGCTGACAAAAAATATATAGTAGCCAATGGTAGCGAGGGCGAGCCAAATGTATTGAAAGATGGCTACATATTAAAAAATCATCCAGAAGTATTAGTTGAGGGATTAAAAATTGCTTTAGAAACTTTTAAAAGTTCTGAGGCTTTTATTTTTCTCAGACGTGATTATTTTAAAAAATATAAAAAGAAGTTAGAAAAGTTAATAGGGGATTTGCCGATTACTGTTTTTAGAGAGCATGGTGGGTATTTATCAGGAGAGGAAACCGTACTTTGTGAAGAAATAGAAAAGAATTTACCAGCTCGTCCTAGAACTAAACCTCCTTATCCTGGACAAGTAGGTATAAATGGATTGCCGACATTGATAAATAATATAGAAACTTTTTATTATGTTGCCAAAATTTCTAAAAATGAATATAAAAAAACTAGACTATATAGTATTACAGGTAAGACATTTTATAAAGGAGTATTTGAATTACCAGTAGCTTGGTCTATTAAAAAAATATTAACTGCCACAAAAGCATTGCCTGAGTTTGATTATTTTGTGCAAGTGGGCGGTGGAGCTAGTGGTGATATATTATTAGCTTCTGAAACTACCCAGCAAGTATCTGGCAGTGGAGCTATTATAATTTATGATAAAGAACAAACTGATCCATGGGTTCTAATGCGTACTTGGATTGATTTTTTTATGAATGAAAACTGTGATAAATGTACACCCTGTCGAGAAGGTAGCTATAGAATATTAGAAATGGTTAGAGATAGACAATTTGATAAAAAAGTTTTAGATGATTTATTTTTCGTTTTAGAAAATACTAGCTATTGTGCTTTAGGAAAATCCATTCCTTTGCCTTTTAAATCAGCTATTAAAAAATTATTAGCTCATACTAGAAATTAATTATGCCTAAGAAGATTTCAATTTTTATAAATAACAAAAAGTATAGCGCTGAAATAGGGCAAAGTGTTTTGGATATAGCTAAGCAGAATAATATTGATATTACTACTCTATGCCATCATCCAGATATAAAAGTTCAGGGTTCTTGTAGATTATGCTTGGTAGAAATAAAAGGTAAAAAAGGCTTACATACTTCTTGTAACACTCAAGTTGAAGATGGTATGAAAATTCTCACAGATTCTAAGAATATTTCTAGGGCTAAACAAATTAATCTGGAGCTTATATTTTCTGAACATTGTGAAGAATGTGGAGATTGTATTTATAGTCAAGATTGTACTATTAAAGAATTTGCCAAAAAGTATGATGTAAAAATTACAAAATACGAAGATCGTAAAAAAGGCTATCCAGTTCATAAATTTGGACCAGCTTTAGAGTTTGATACTTCCAAATGTATTGATTGTGGACTTTGTGTAGATGTTTGTAAAAAAGAAGGGGTAGATTTTTTGGAGTACAAAAAGAAAGGTAAATTTTATGAAGTTTGCCCTTCTTCTAAAAAAGATAAAGATTGTATTTATTGTGGTCAGTGCTTGACTCATTGTCCAGTTGGAGCTTTTGAGGGTGTTGGAGAATTTGAAGATGTAGATAAGTATATAGACGTCAAAGGAAAAACAGTGGTATTTCAATTTGCACCATCTATTCGTAGTTCAATTGGTGAGGAATTTGGTATGCCAGTCGGAACTGTTGTAACTGGTAAACTTATTGCCGCTATTAAGGCTCTGGGGATAGAACATGTTTTTGATGTCTGTGTAGGGGCTGATATGACTACTATGGAAGAAGCTACAGAGTTAATTGAAAGACTTGAAGATGATAAACCATTACCAATGTTTACTTCCTGTTGTCCAGCCTGGGTTAAATATCTTGAATTTTATCGTCCAGATTTAATACCAAATTTAACTACTGTCCGTAGTCCACAAGTTATCATGGGCGGTATTATTAAGACTTACTGGGCTAAGCAGATGAATATTAAGCCTAAGGATATTATTGTAGTTGGCATTATGCCCTGCGTAGCTAAAAAATACGAAATTGAGAGAAAGCAGAATTATTTGAATGGCATGAAAGCTGTTGATCAGATATTGACCACTAGAGAATTAGCTCATTTATTACGTAAGAAAAAAATTGATTTAGCAAGTATTAAGCCAGATAATGCTAAGTCTCCATTGCTTAAGCCTAGTGGAGCGGGTGTAATTTATGGTTCTTCAGGAGGTGTAATGGAATCAGCTCTTAGGGCGGCTTATAAGAAAATGACAGGTAAGCGAATGCCTAAATTAAATTTAAAAGAAGTGCGTGGTATTCAAGGCTTTAAAAAAGCTAAAATTAAAATAGCTGGTAAAACTCTTAAAGTGGGAGTAGTCAATGGTATTGCTAACGCTAAAAAATTATTGAAAGAATTAGAAAAAGATCCTAAAGCCTATGATTATGTAGAAGTAATGGCTTGTTTTGGTGGATGTATTGGAGGCGGAGGACAACCAGTACCAATTAATGATGAAATTAGGCAGAAGCGTTCAGCTGCTTTATATAATCTAGATACTAAAAAAGTTGCTCGTAGCGCTGATGAAAATCCAATTATCAAAAAAATGTATAAAGACTTCTTTAATGATGACAAAAATAGACACAGTGTTTGTCACACAAGTTTTCGTAAAAAGAAAAAAGAAGTTTTCCCTAAAAAATAATATAATAAATATATGGCTTTAACAAAAACTTTAACCCTTAATAAACAAGCAACACTTATTTTGGTAAAATTTATAGCTATAATGGGCATAGCTTCACTGGCTCCTCTTTTTCCTATTCAGGGATTAACTGGTCCAATAGTAAATGCTATGCTTTTTATTGCAGTAATTATGTTGGGTAGTCAGAGTGCAATATTGGTAGCAGTTTTTCCTTCAACAATTGCTTTAGCAACTGGATTATTACCAGCTATTTTAGCACCGATGATTCCTTTTATTATTATTGGTAATATTATTCTAGTTTTAACTTTTGATTTATTTAGAAAAGAGAATTTTTGGTTAGGTGTTGGTGTTGCTAGTTTTTTAAAATTTTTATTTTTATGGAGCACTAGCTCAGTTGTAATTGAGTTATTAATTAAAAAAGACCTAGCCAATAAAGTAGCTATGATGCTTTCTTGGTCGCAATTAATAACTGCGGTAGCTGGCGGAGTATTGGCTTATATATTTCTTAAGAAAATAAAAAGGATTTAAAATATACCCCCACTGCCTTATAAATTCGGCATCTCCCCCTAAATTAGGGGGAGAAAAAAAGAGGGGGTATTTATTTAAAAAGAAAAGAGCCTCGTTATGTTGCGAGGCTCTCATTTTCCATGGTTCCGCATTAGTGGGGTTCCTTCCGTGCGGGTTAATATTTTGGCCTAGTGATAATCAGATTGATCTGATTGGCATCAGAGGCCTTTTCACCTACCTTAATACTGTAGCCATTGAGGTTGCATGTGCCTTCTAGGACATCAGCACTTAGGCCATCTTTGTCGAGAATAATCTCTGCACGATTATTTTCCTCCAACTGGCGACTTATTTCAGTGGCATCACCACTATTGATGCCTAGAGCCTGAAGATCTTGGATAATTGTAAAATGCATGGATTTTACCTCCGGTTTATGGTGATTAGTGGTTTGAGATGAAAGGAATCTTTATTAAACCACTTATACTTATTTGTGTCAATGTAAAGCTTGTAAAATATTATTTAAATAAAAAACTGGTGACTAATTTATGTTAGTCACCAGTAGTACAGGAATTTCCTGTTTAATTAACAATTTCACTCATCTTCTGAAAAGCTAAGTGTTGAAGCTGACTATCAGAAGGAGCTTGATTGTAGACTTCAAGCCATTCATCAAAGTTCTTAGCAACTTCACGCATCTTTTGAAAAGCTAATTCTTTAAGATCACTATCAGAAGGAGCTTGGTTGTAGACTTCAAGCCATTCATCAAAGTTCTTAGCAACTTCACGCATCTTTTGAAGGGCTAGGTGTTCAAGCTCACTATCAGAAAAAGATACATTGTAGACTTCAAGCCATTCATCAAAGTTCTTAGCAACTTCACGTATCTTCTCAAGAGCTAAGAAGTTAAGTTTGCTATCAGAAAAAGATACATTGTAGATCTGGATCCATTGATCAAAGTTAAGCTTATTAATAAACTCTTTATCTTTTGATAACTTTGGCCAGTGTAATACAACTGCTAAGCCAAACCCACATTTTTTGACTAATTTCTCGAATTCCATGATGTCCCTCCATTTTTTTATCTTAGGTACAAAACTAATAGGCTGAAGTGCCTATTTTTAGTTTTCAAAATATTATATAATATTATATATGTTTTGTCAATGTAAAGCTTGTAAAATTTGGGTATTTTAGTTATTATTTATATTATAATTATAAAAAAGTGTATAAAGTATGAAAAATATTTTTATTAAAGATTTAAAAGATTTTGTAGATAAAGAAGTAGTCATCAAAGGGTGGGTGGCTAATTTTCGTTCATCTGGCAAAATTGCTTTTTGGCAAGTAAGAGATGGTAGTGGCTTAACTCAAGCTATACTTTCTTCTAATGATTTGTCAGAAGATAAATGGGCCGAAGTTCAGAAAGTAACTCAAGAGACTTCTGTAAAGCTGACAGCTAAAGTAGCTAAGCATCCCAAGAAAGATGAATATGAGCTTCATGTTATAGATTTTGAGTATTATCAAATAGCCGATGAATATCCTATTTCAAAGAAAGAACATGGGGTAGATTTTTTAATGGATAATCGACATCTATGGCTTAGATCTGCTAAGCAGATTGCTATTCAAAAAATTAGAAATACTCTTATTCAAGCCAACTACGATTATATGGCTAAGAATTCATTTATTAAAATTGATGCACCAATTTTAACTCCTAATGCTTGTGAAGGTACTACAGAGTTATTTGAGATTGATTATTTTGATGATAAAGCCTATTTATCACAAAGCGGTCAGCTATATATAGAGTCAGCAATTTTTGCTCATAATAAAGTATTTGATTTTGGTCCAGTTTTTAGAGCTGAGAAATCAAAAACTCGTCGTCATCTGACAGAATTTTGGATGATGGATGCCGAGATGGCTTTTATTAATCTAGATGACAATATGCAAGTTCAAGAAGAGCTTATTCGTCATATGGTAACTACAGTTTTAGAAAATAATAAAGCGGATTTAGAAATTTTAGCCAGAGATACAAAAGCTTTGGAAAATATTACAAAACCTTTTCATAAAATTACTCATACTGAGGCTATAAAAATGCTTCAGGAAATGGGTAGTGATATTAAAAATGGAGAAGATTTAGGAGCTGATGATGAAACTATGCTTACTAAGAAATTTGATAATCCATTATTTGTTACTCACTATCCAGCTAAGATTAAAGCTTTTTATATGAAGCGAAATACCGATGATGAAAATCTAGCTGAATGTGTTGATTTATTAGCGCCAGAGGGTTATGGAGAAATTATTGGTGGAGCTCAGCGTGAAGATGATTACGATACATTGCTTCAACGCATCAAGGAAGAAAAACTTTCGCAAGAGGATTTTCAGTGGTATTTAGATCTTCGTAAGTATGGATCAGTGCCTCATGGTGGTTTTGGCTTTGGCCTGGAGCGTATAGTAGCTTGGGTTTGTGGAATTAATCACGTTAGAGAAACAATACCATTTCCTAGAACAATAAATAGATTAAAACCTTAATTATAAACATATGACTTTTGATCCAGAAAATCCTCGTACAGAGGATAGGGAATTTCATCCAAAGCAAGGTGAGTTAGATCAAATTACTGAAAAATTAGCTAGAATAGAAGAGGGTGGTAATTTAGCTGAATTTCCAGATGATAATGCCAAAGAAACTTTTGTTAGAAGTCTTGAGGCAATTGAAGATCAAATTAAAAATATAAGAGAACAAATTGGTTAAATTTTATATATGAATAGAATAAAAACAACAGAGACAGTTGGTAAAACAGGCGAGACAGTACTTATTAAAGGTTGGGTAAATGTCCGTAGAAATATGGGTAAAATTGCTTTTTTAGATTTGCGTGATCGTTGGGGGATACTACAAGTAGTAGCTGTACCAGCTGAATTAGATGAAGCTTCTCAAGAGATATTAAATGATATTCGTCCAGAATATGTTTTAGCTATTGAAGGTATTGTTCAAGATCGAGGAGCTAAGCAAATAAACAAAGATTTAGCTACGGGCACTGTAGAAATTTTAGCTAAAAAAATTACTGTATTATCTGAAGCTGAGACTCCGCCATTTGAAATTGACAATGAAGAGCGTCAGGCTAATGAAGAATTACGTTTAAAATATAGATATTTAGATCTTCGTCATGAACGTATGAAAAATAATATCATAGCTCGTGATAATGTTATTACATTTTTTAGAGACTGGTTACATAAAAATGATTTTGTAGAAATACAAACTCCGATTTTATCTAAATCTACTCCAGAAGGAGCTAGAGATTATTTAGTACCTTCTAGACTTCATAAAGGGCAGTTTTTTGCTTTACCGCAAGCTCCACAACAATATAAACAGTTGTTAATGATAGCTGGTATTGATAGATATTTTCAAGTAGCGCCTTGTTTTAGAGATGAAGATGCTCGAGCAGACAGAAGTCCAGGAGAATTCTATCAACTAGATATGGAAATGAGTTTTATGACTCAAGAAGAAATCATGGATCTTACTGAACGCATGTTTACTGAGATGGTAGAAACTTTATTTCCTGAAAAGAAAATTACTCAAAAACCATGGCCAAGAATAGATCATGATGAATCTGTTAAAAAATATGGAAACGATAAACCTGATCTTAGAAAAGATAAAAATGATAAAAATGAATTAGCTTTTGCTTGGGTAGTTAATTTTCCTTTGTTCACAGAACAGACTGAAGAAGATAAATTTATAGGAGCGGGCGATACTTGGGGACCAAGTCATAATATGTTTACAGCCCCTAAAGAAGAAGATATTGCTTTACTCGACAGCGATCCAGGAAAAGTAAGGTCATATCAACATGATTTAGCACTTAATGGTTTTGAAGTGGGTGGTGGAGCTGTTCGTATTAATGATATGAAAATTCAGGAAAAAGTTTGGGATTTAATTGGTTTTTCTGATGAACAAAAGAAACAATTTCAACATTATTACGAGGCCTTTAAATATGGTGTACCGCCTCATGGTGGTATAGCGCCTGGGCTTGATAGGTTGTTAATGGTAATTTTAGGAGAAAAAAATCTTAAAGAAGTAACTGCTTTTCCTTTAACTTCTGATGGTAGGGATCCAATGCTGGACTCCCCAGCTGACGTTAGTCAGGAACAATTGGATGAATTAGGACTAAGTATAAAAAAATAAATTTAACCCCCTCTACCCTTCGGGCATCTCCTCCTTGGCAAGGGGAGAAATCAGGAAGTCCCCCTGTCAAGGGGGATTTAGGGGGTTAGGGGTGTTTTTTCTTTTGACTTTTGTTTTTGTTTGTTATATTATAATAAAGATTCTCAAGTAGTACATTTTTTCAACGGAGGGAAACAGAGTGTTAATACAGAAATCAAATAATCTGGGTTCTAATCCCAGCTGTCCCTCCAATTTACCGTCTTAAAAATCTTTAGATAATTATGGCGGTAAATTCCGTTAAACCAAAAGTGTTAATGTGGCATGGCGCTTACGGTTAACGGAAAAGGGAGTACAACGGTGTACTCCCTTTTTTTGTTGAAAAAAATAAGCCTAAATGTTATAATAAAGACGCGTTTTTTATTATTTTTACCCTATAAATGCATCAAATTCAATTAGAGCAATTTGAAGGTCCATTGGATCTTTTACTAAAATTGATAGAAAAAAATAAGCTACAGATTACAGAAATATCTTTAGCCACGATTACAGATCAATATCTATCTTATATAGAAGAAGGAGAAAATATAGCTTCCACCGAGGTAGCTGATTTTTTGTTAATAGCCTCTAAGCTTATTTATCTAAAATCAAAGTATTTATTACCAGATTTTAATATAGAAGATGAAGAAGATGCTAGTTCTTTGGAGGCTCAATTGAAGATATATAGACAATATTACGAAGCTAGCAAGCTAATAGATAAGCAATTTTCTGATCCAAATAAATTTTCTTATATTCGGGTTAATCCCTACAAATTACCTAAAGAAAAAGGCTTCGCTCCTCCTAGTAATATGAAAAAACGCGAGATGCCTGATATTTTTGCTTTGGTTATTTCTAAAATAGCTAGAATAGTTAATTTACCAAAAGTAATTATTGCTAAAGCGATTTCTATTAGTGAAAAAATAAGAGATCTTCAGCAAGTTATAAAAACGCAAGCTAGAATTAGTTTTAATGGAATGCTTAAAAAGAAAAACAAAGCTGAGACAGTGGTTAATTTTTTAGCTATGCTAGAGCTTATGAAACGCAAAGAAATTGAAGTAGAGCAAAATAGTTTGTTTAGTGATTTAAGTATATTAAGAAATCAAAAATAATATGATAAAAAATAGTTTATCCGTTTTAGAATCATTACTTTTAGCTATTGGAAAACCATTAGCTTATAAAGAAATAAATAAATTATTGGAGTGTAAGAATGATGATCTTAAAAAATTATTGTCTAAATTAAAAGAAAAATATAATACAGATGACAGTGGTATTCATGTTTTAGATAATAATAAGAAAATACAATTTGTATCTCATCCAGATAATATTAAAATCTTAAAGAATTATTTTAATGATGAATTGAGTGGAGATCTTACGAAACCATCTTTAGAAACGTTGACTATTATTGCCTATCGTCAACCAGTTAGTAAAGAGGAATTAGAGCAAATCAGAGGAGTTAATTGTTCAATGATTATACGTAATTTACTTATTAGAGGATTAATTGAGGAAAGTACAGATAAGGAAAGTTTAAGTATAAATTATTCAGTGACTATGGATTTTCTAAAGTATATGGGTATAAATTCAGTAGAGGATTTGCCAGATTATGGAAAATTAAATAGTGATGAAAATTTAATTAAACTTTTGGAAGCTAACGAAGAAGATGAACAAGAAAACTAAAAATACAATGCGTTTAGCTAAATTTTTAGCAGAAGCTGGAGTAGCTTCACGACGAAAATCGGAAGAATTAATTATATCTGGCCAAGTTGCTATAGATGGTGAAGTTGTAGATAATGTTGCAACTAATGTTTTGGCTGATCAGGATAATATTACAGTAAATGATGAAAAAGTTTCTATTGAAAAGAAAGTTTATTATTTATTAAATAAGCCAGTTGGATATATTTCTTCACTTAGTGATCCGCATAATGATAAGCTGGTAGTTGATTTAGTACCCGAAAAACCAAGAGTTGTTCCAGTGGGGCGACTTGATATGGATTCGTCAGGTTTGCTTTTATTAACTAATGATGGTGAATTAACTCATCAATTGACCCATCCTAAATTTGAAGTAAGTAAAACTTATGTAGCTACAGTAAATAAAGATTTAGATAAAAATATTGTTGCGATATTAAAAAAAGGTGTTTATTTACCAGAAGGCTTAGCTAAGGCTGACGAAGTTAGAATTTTAGATGATAGAAACTTGGAAGTAGTTATACATCAAGGTTGGAATAGACAAATTCGGCGTATGTTGGGAGCAGAAGGTCTACGAGTGACAGAATTGGTCAGAGTAGCTGAAGGCAGGTTAAAGCTAGCTGATTTACCAATCGGTGATTATATAGAATTAAAAAAACAAGATATTTTATGAACCTCTGGATACTTATATCAGCTTTAGTATTTACACTTGGTTTACCAAGTAATCCAGCTTATCAATTACCTTTGATCAGTATTTTTGCTAATGAAGAAGGTATTACAGCTAGTTTTGAGGCTGTGGAATTAGATGATGCCGAAATAATACCTCATAAGGTAGATAATAAATCTCTAGGAGTAAAGATTGCCGCTCAGTCAGCTGCAGCCATGGATAAAGATACAGGATTAATATTGTGGCAAAAAAATGCAGATCAAGTTAGATCAATTGCCAGTATTACAAAATTAATGACTGCTTTAGTATTTCTAGATAATAATCCTGGCTGGAATACTGAAATTACTTTAGAAGAGCAAGATGAAATTAATGGAGGCACTAATAGAATATTAAGAGGAGAAATAGTAACAGTTCGTGATATTTTTTACACATCACTAATTTCATCAGATAATAATGCTACGCGGGCTTTAGTTAGAAGTACCGGATTGGAAGAAAATAGTTTTGTAGATCAGATGAATGCCAAAGCTAAGGATTTAGACTTGAGTAATACTGATTTTGCAGATCCTACTGGGCTTAAAGATAATAATAAATCTACTGCTTTAGATATTTTAGTTTTAGCTAGGATTGCTTTTAATAATCAAGATATAAATGATGCTGTGTCTAGAGCAGTTTATAATTTTCAAGCTATTAGTGGTAAGAATCATAAAATCACTACCACTAATAAACTTTTTAATAGCTTTTTAGATATTAAAGCTGGCAAAACAGGTTTTGTTAATGCCTCTGGTTATTGTTTAGTAGCTGAGGTAGGTGGAGTAGGAGAGCAAAATATTATATCAGTTGTTTTAGGATCAGATAGTCATGATGGTCGTTTTCAAGACCTAAAAATATTATCAGCTTGGGTTTTAGATAATTTTACATGGTCTTAAAAAGCATTTTATTGTATAATTATTAGTAATTATGGATATATCTTGGATTTATAATATTGACTCAAGCTTGGCGACGTTTTTGTTGTCCATGCTACCCGTTTTTGAACTAAGGGCAGCAATTCCTTTTGCTATTGCTAATTTTGATATGTCTTTATGGCAAATATTTATTGTGGCAGTGCTCGGTAGTTTTTTGCCAGCCATATTTATTGTTTATTGGTTAGGGCCAGTATCTAATTGGTTTAGAAAATGGTCGGTAATGGATAAATTTTTTAAATGGTTATTTGCTAGAACTAGAGCTAAATTTGATAAAAAATATGCTGTTTGGGGTAAATTAGCTTTAATGTTTTTTGTGGCTATTCCGTTGCCAGGCACAGGAGTATGGACTGGATCTTTAGCAGCTTGGTTATTTAATTTTAATAAAAAGCATGCGCTAGCATATATTGGCCTAGGTTCAATTTTAGCTGGAATTTTAGTCACTCTTATATCAATTGGAGCATTTACAATTTTTGATTTTGTGTTATGAAAAAATATAAACAAATTATAGTTGCTAATTGGAAAATGAAGCTTGATGTAGATGAGGCAATAAACTTATCTAAGGAGCTTAAAGAATTATTAGCTGGAGAATCAATAGTAGATAAAAAAATAGTGCTTTGCCCTAGTTTTTTAGCTATTCATGATGTGGCTAGGATTTTAAAAGATTCAGGTATTAGTTTGGGAGCTCAAGATGTTTTTTATGAAGAAGAGGGAGCTTTTACAGGTGAAGTATCGCCAGAAAATCTTAAAGATTTGGGTTGTGAATATATTATTGTAGGACATTCAGAAAGAAGAGCGATGGGTGAAGCAGATGAAGTGGTTAATAAAAAAGCGCAGGCAGTTTTAGATAATAATATGATTCCTATTATTTGTGTGGGTGAGACATTGGTAGAATATGAAGCCGGAGAGGCTGAAACAGTCTTGGCCAGACAAGTGTCTAAAGTTTTGGAAAATTTAGATAATAAATATTTTATTTTGGCTTATGAACCTATTTGGTCTATTAGCACCAGTGGTAGTGGTAAGACTATCACAGCTTCGGAAGCAATAAATCAAATTAATATACTCAAAAAAAGTATTCCTGAGCATTTAAAAGATTTTGATATTATTTATGGTGGCAGTGTTAAGTCAGATACAGTTGGCGAGTTTAGTAAAGATTTTAAAGGTGCTTTAGTTGGTGGAGCGAGTCTTAAGGCTCAAACATTTTTTGATTTAATTAAAAATTCTTAGTTAGATAAATATTTAATATTGTAAAGACTCTGATTTAGATGCGACTTTGCGAAGCAACGGAGCAGATAATTCAGAGTAGGCGCAATAAATAAAACTAAATAGAAATATATGATAGTTCCAATTAAACAAATAATAATGAAAGCTCAGCAGGGGAAATATGCCGTGGGAGCTTTCAATACTTCAAATTTAGAAATCACCATGGCTATTATCAGGGCGGCAGTTAAACAAAAATCCCCAGTGATTATTCAAACTTCTGAATCAGCTATTACTTATTCTAATTTACAGATTATATTTTCTATGATGACGAATATTGCTAATACCATAGGTAAGTCTGTACCAATTGCTATTCATCTTGATCATGGTAAACATACTAAAGTAGTTAAGGATTGTATTAATATTGGTTATAGTTCAGTACACATGGATGCTTCAGAAAAGGACTATGCTACCAACGTCCGTCTATCAAAACAAATGGCCAAGCTAGCTCATAATAAGAAAATATGGATTCAAGCCGAATTAGGCTCAATTTTGGGCAAAGAGGGTATGGTTAAGCTAGAGACAGGAGAGATAAACATGAAAGATTTAATGACAGATCCAGTTCAAGCTAAAGATTTTGTAGAACGTACTAAAGTAGATACTCTAGCAATTTCAGTCGGTACTATTCATGGACATTTTAAAGGTATAGAAAGGGTAGATCAACCACGCTTGAAAAAAATAAGAAAATTGGTTAATATACCTCTTGTTTTACATGGCGGTTCTGGATTAAGTCCTCAGACTTTTAGAAAAGCTATAAAAAATGGAATTAGTGTAATAAATATTGATACAAATTTACGTTTAGCCTTTAGAAAAGCACTTAAGAGTACGATTTCTAAGGAAAGTAATATTATAGACCCTAGAAAGATTCTTAATCCTTCTACTGAAGCTATGCAAAGAGAAGTCGAAAAAACAATTAGAATTTTTGGTAGTCAGAATAAAGCTTAATATATGTTTGATACATTTTTACTAGTATTAATAATTTTATCTTTAGTCTTTATTATCTTGAAGATAGTAGGGAAGTTTTCACGTTTGATAAATATTAATGTGGACAATTTGCCAGAAGTAAAAATACAAAGACAAAAAGAAGCTATACTCAAAAGTCGTTTAGAGAGATCTTGGTTAGGAATTTTTGATAAGTTTAAAGTATTATTAAAACCAGCTAAGGGTAAATTAAAAAGTGGCTTAAAGCAGTATTATAAAAAATTAAAAAATATAGAAAAGGATATTCGCTTACGTGGTTTTGAAAAACTTAGTTCTTCTGTAGATAGGTCTCAAGCTATAGATGAAATTTTAACTACCGCTAAACAACATATAAATAATGAAGAGTATAATCAAGCAGAAGAAACTATATTAGATGCTATTGGTATTGAGCAGCATAGTATAGATGCTTATAAATTGTTAGCTGAAGTATATAGACTTAAAAAGGAATATTCACAAGCTAAAGAGACTTTGGAATATTTATTAAAATTAACTCATACTGAAGATCCAGATGTTTATTATTCTTTAGCTGATATAGCTAAAGAGCGGGGGAATCTTAAGCAGGCAGAAGAAGATTATATAAAATCTATATCATTGTCAGATGATAATTATTTATATCTATTATCATTAGCTGAAGTATATACAGATTTAGAGGAAGAAGAAAAAGCTCTCGAGACTGCTCAAAAAGCCTTACTTTCAGCGCCAAACAATCCTAAGATTCTTGACTTTTTGATAAATATTAGTATAATTATGTCTGATAAAGAATTAGCTTTTGATTATTTAGATAAATTAAAAGAGGTTAATCCAGAGAATCAAAAGATAGCTAACTTTATTGAGCGCATTGATAATTTATAGTATTTCGTGTGTCGGTACCCATTCGGCGTTGCTCAGGGTACCGTTATTAGTTTTTATATGGGTCGGTACCGAAGTGGTCAACCGGGGCAGGCTGTAAACCTGCTGGCTTTCGCCTTCGGGGGTTCGAATCCCTCCCGGCCCACCATTTTTTGCAAAGCAAAAAATGTCCTGAGCGTAGCCGAAGGGCATGAGAAAAGAGTAATATGTCAAAGAATATAATAAAAAAATACTATTTTTATTTTGCAAGATGTTCAGATAAGAGTTTATATGCTGGATATTGCGTAAATTTAAAACAGCGTGAAGATAAACACAATTCTGGTGATGGCGCTAAATATACTAGACAAAGACGACCTATTAAGATTATATACTCAGAACAATTTGATTCTATATCAAAAGCTATGAAACGTGAGGCTCAAGTTAAAGGTTGGATAAAAGATAAAAAAGAAAAACTCATCAAAGGACTGTTATAACCTAGGCCGTCATAGCTTCCGCCTTCGCTAAAGCTTCGGCGTGACAAGCAGTGGTAGAGTGTCATTTATTAGGCCGTCATAGCTCAGTGGTAGAGCACTTCCATGGTAAGGAAGGGGTCCGCAGTTCAAGTCTGCGTGACGGCTCCATTTTCACCCCTAAGGGTGTTTTTTTGATAGTTTTATATAAATAAAGTATAGACTACTCTATACTTTATTAGCATATTGTGGATAACTTTAAGAATTTAGAAAAAAGTAGGTTATAAATGTTTTTTGTTCATCTTGACAAATTTGTCAATATAGAGTATAGTCCGGATTAGTTTTAATTCAGAAGATTAAATAAAAGCGATTTAATTAATTTAAAAACTAAGTATGAAAAACTTAAGAACACAGGTTATTTTTTCTTTAGTTATTTTAATGGGCCTTGGCGCATTAATTGTTAATGCTGAAGAAGTTGTAATCATCCCTGAAGAGCCTAAAGTTGAGACTTTAGCAATTTGTGACCATAATGACGATGGTCTACGTAATTTAGTAGATGTGGCAATATTTGCTGGATGTACAGACACCTTTGATGCTAATGATGATGGTATTCATAATTTAGCTGATGCAGGTGAGTATGCAGTAAATAACCAAAGTGGCACATGGTGTAAAGATACTTTCAAGTGTGTAGCTACTCCTAAGGTAGTAGTACAGGAAGTAATAGTTACTCCTACACCTGCTACTTTAAACATTTGTGATCATAATGGTGATCATGTAAGAAATTTAACAGATGTAGCAATGTTTGCAGGGTGTACAAGTACTTTTGATGTAAACGCCGACGGTGTACATGACTTAGAAGATGTAGCTTTATATGCTACTCATAATCAAGATGATTCTTGGTGCGCTACAAACTTTGATTGTGAAGCTACTCCTATTGTTGATCCAATTCCAGCCACAACAAGTGGATCTGGCGGTGGATCTACCAGTATCACAGTTTCTAACTTAAGTGTAGATTCTAGTTGTGAAAATACTACAATTACTTGGGAAACTAACCTAGATTCATTAACTTGGATGAATTATGGTGATGAATCAGAAAACTATAGTTCAGAATTTCAAAATACTGAATATAGTCATGATCATCTTGTGAGTTTAGAAGATCTTGAATATGATACTACTTATTATTATAAAGTAGCTACTAAAGGGCATTCTGGTGCAGTAAAGGAAAATTCTGAAGCATCTTTTACTACTATTTCTGCAGAACAATGTGGAATAGTATTAGGTGAAAAGATTGAAGCTGAAGAAGAATTAATTCCTGAGCCTAAAGTATTAGGTGAAAAAGAAGAAGTTTGTACTTATATGACTCCTGATGAAGATGTTTTAGGTCAAACTGAATGGGCTGATGGCACTCTATTAAGAGGTTGTGGTCCAGAAGTTTATCGTATTGAAAATCAACAAAAACGTCATATTAAGAGTTTGTCTGAATTATTTAACTATATTGGACAAAGCATTTATAATGTTAAAAATAGTGTTTTAAACCTATTTTAAGTAAAATTTACTTTAAAAAAGCCACTTGAGAATGTTTCTCTTAGGTGGTTTTTTTGTTTTGTATTTATGTTATAATAAAGCCATAAAGTAGAGGAATTTTGCCCCTATTGACAAAATTATGAATATATGATATAGTTAATCATTAATATTTGTCTATATAAGTTATGTTAAATAATAAAAAAGACAGAAAAATAATAGATTCTGATTCTGATGGTTTATCTGACGATGAGGAAAAAAAATATGGCACCGATCCATTTAATCCAGATACTGATAATGATGGTATGAGTGACGGTGAAGAAGTAAAAATAGGCAGAAATCCTAACGGCCCTGGTATGCTTAAAGATATTTTTATTCCCCATAAAAATAATAATTATAAACCTCACGCTCTACATCCAAAGAGATTAGCTTTTCATGCTATTTCAGCTATAACCATAAAAGTAATTATGGTAGCTTTTGCTTTATCATTTCCAGTGCAAGCTTGGCTTTCTCCTGATGTTTTATATCAGCAAGCTCAAAAGATTATACAATTAACTAATAATATTAGAGCTGAATTAGGTGTAGCTCCAGTTAGAGAAAATCAAGTATTAAATATGGCAGCCCTAAATAAAGCTGAAGATATGTTATTTGATGAGTATTTTGCTCATGTTAGTCCTGATAATAGAGCACTTAGACATTGGTTGTATGATTTAAACTATAATTTTAGAGTAGCTGGAGAAAATTTGGCTATTGGTTTTTCAGATGCTAATGATATAGTGGTTGCTTGGCAGGAATCTCCAACTCATTATAGTAATTTAATTGATCCTGATTTTACAGAAATTGGCGTAGGTGTCATTAGTGGTGCTTATAATGGTTATGAGACTACTTTAACTGCTCAGCATTTTGCCGATCCTTACTCAGTAATTGTTCCAAGTTCTGAAACTCCTGAACCAGTTCCAGAGCCTATTGCTCCAGAAATAAAGGAAGATATTGAAAGGGCTCAGGATTATAATACAAAAGTAGAGCAAGCAGTTGTTGAATTGAATGAAGAAGAAGCTATTGAGGGCTCAATAGAGGAAGATTTATTTATTCTAGAATTACAAGATGATTTAGTTTTAGCTGAAAAAGACGAAGTGAATAACGAAGTCATAGAGGGAATAGACTTGAAAAAGCCAGTTTTACTTAGTCCAGAAGATGGTTATATTTCTAAAGATAATATAAATATATTGAATGTCTTAGCCCAAGGAGCTAATAGAGTAGCTGTTTATTCAAACGGAGAATTAATTGCTAATAAAGTTATAGATAAAGAGAAATTTGATATAGCTATTAAATTTGATGAGGGTGAGCATAATTTACAACTAATAGCTTATCAAGGACAAAAATCAGCTGATTCAATTTATTATACACTTAATATAGATAATACTGTTCCAAGCCTAGACCAAAGCCAAACTTATATTTTGGTTAATAAACCTAGCGGAAAAGAGGATATAGTTTTAAAAGCCACTGCTTATTTAAGCGAAGACACTACTGAAGCTTTTGTGGGTTTTGCTGATCATAGAATAGATTTACTTAAAGATTATAGTGAAGATGGTAAATGGACCGGACATCAGGTTATATCAGGTGTAAATTATGATTCTTTGTTTAATCCAATGGTTTTAGCTACTTTAACAGCTGTGGATAAGGCTGGAAATGTTTTAATTCAAGACATTAATTGGGAGGACATAAAGCCAGTAATTGGGTCTACAGTAAATCAATATTCATTCTTAAAACAAAGTAATTCAGCTTTTATAAAACCTTTGTTTAATATAGGCAATATTTATTATCAAATTATGCTAATATTAGCTTTTATAGCTTTAGCTTTAAATGTTTTTATTCAAATAAGAAAACAGCATGTTAGTACCATAGCTTCTACCTTAGGTTTAATGGCTTTGCTGACTTTCTTGACTATTTTTTAAAAAAGAGTAAGTTAAAAGTAGATGCTTATAAATTATTTACTCTTGACAACTTATAGAAAGTATTGGTATAATAATTTGTTAAAATTAAAAATAATAATTTAAATATAAACTGTAATTAATTACAGTTAAGCAGCTTAATAAATTTTAAGATAAAATATGAAAAATGTTTTAAAAACTGGACTTTTCTACCTTGTAGTATTTACTATGGTAGTAGGAAATTCAATGCTAAGTATTGATTTTTCTACAGCTATAGCTCAGGCTGAAGAGTCAGAAAAGAAACCAGAGGTTTTAGCAGAAAAAATAACTGTTGAACCTTATTCAAATCCAAATCCAGTAACTGCTGTATGGGGATTAAATAACGAAAGCGTTATAATTACTTGGGCAGAAATTACTGATGATAGACTTGATGGCTACAAGGTTGTTATGTCTGAAACAGAAACTCATCCAGTTTATGATCATTCTGGTGATGATTATATTGAATGGCAAACAAATTCTACTATTACAGAATATGTTCATAATTATGAATTTGTATGTGATCAGAACTATTATTATTCTGTTACAGCTTTATATGATGATAAAACTGTATTTATTGCTGGTAATGCAGTAGAACTCAATTTTGCTTGTGAAGTTCCAGCAGAATGTGGTAACGGTATTTATGAGCCAGCTAATGGCGAAGCTTGTGATAATGGATTGGCTAATATAGATGGTCAATTGCCCGTTTATGATCCAATAGAAGGTCAGGGAGATAGAACTTATTGTTCTACTTCTTGTCAATTGTATGATGTTATAGGATTATGGTGCGGTGATGAAATAGTTACTACTCCTCCAGAAGAATGCGATGGTGAAGACAATTGTACAGCTGAATGTATACTTATTGAAGAACCAGAAGAAGAATGTCCTGAGGAAGATAACCTTATTATAAATTATAGTTTTGAAGAACCAGTAGTTACTAATGCCTCTCTATGGCAAAAAATGAGTTCTGTACTTGGTTGGGTAATTGAAAGAGTGTCTGATAATTCAGCTACTACTCTAGAATTCCACAAAGGCTGGAGTGCTAATGTAGCTGCTGATGGTCTACAATATGCAGAACTTGACGGTGATCATTCAACACGTATCACTCAAGATGTAGTTACAGAAGAAGGTGCAGAATATAAATTATTTTGGTCTTTTGCAGCACGTCACAACATTACTGCCGAACAGAATCATCTTTCAGTTGAAGTTAATGGTAGTCAAATAGGAACAAATGGTCCTATTGTTGGCAGTGCACCTCTTACTCAAAATGACTGGGAAAATTCTAATTATGTATTTACTGCTGATAGTACAAATACAGAAATAACTTTAGAAGATATTGGTCCAAGCGATACTTATGGCACTTTTGTTGATAATGTACGTCTTTGTAAAATTGCTGATCCAGAACCAGATCCAGAACCAGCGCCATGGTGTAGTGCACTTATGGGTGCTTTTAAAGCTTATTATGACCCAAGTTCATCTGTTCATGGTGTTTATAACGAAGTTATTGACGTATATAAAGGTGATGGTTTATTTGAAGTAATTAATCTGTCAGACGAAGGTTTAGTAAAGACTATGTATCATGAAGCTAATGATGCAGTTTGTTATGAACAATTTGAAGATGAAGAAGGCTTTAATTTTCAATGCGAAGATGAAGAGGTAGGTTGGTGCGGTGGTTTAAAACAAGGTATCGCTGATTTTTATGGTCAAACTTATATAAATGATGATTTACATCCTAGGTATGACTTAAATAATGATGATGTTGTTAATTTGAGTGACTCAGTATTACTAGCTCAATTAATAGGAACTGATAATCAAGCGGAATGTTATACATATTACGTGCCACCATTCTTGATGTGTGAAAATCCAGAACCAATTTGTGGTAATGGAGGAGAACCAGAAGTAGGTGAACAATGTGATGACGGCAATTTAATAAATGGTGATGGTTGTAGTTCTAGTTGTCAGCTTGAAAATACACCACCGCCACCATGTAGTGGTTGCGGAACTACTTTCGCTATTAGAGATTTGAAATCAGATATCAGTTGTTCAGCTTTTGACATTTCATGGAGAACTACTAAAAACTCTGATACTATTTTAGATCTTGGTACTGAATCAGGCGTTTATACTGAAAATATAAATAATGATACTAATACTGGAAATCATAGTTTATCTATTGCCGATCTATTACCAAATACTACTTATTATTATAAAGTAAGGGCTATTAGTACTAGCGGTAAGGAAATAGAAGTAAGTGAAAAGTCATTTACAACTCCTCCTACTGAACAGTGTGAAGAGGTATTAGGTGAAAAGATTATAGGTGATCCATTAATTTGTGATTTCTTAAGACCAAGTGGTTCTGTAGGTGGTGATCTGGATATCGATGGAGTGTTCCAATATCCAAATGGATCATTACTAAGAGATGCTTGTGTGCCAACTATGCCAGTGTATTTGATTAAAGATCAACAGAAATGGCATGTACCTACTTGGCAGTATCTACATGATAAACATTTTGGTGAAAGAATCTATAATGTTGTAACTACTGTTTTAGATTATTATCCAGACTGGACAGGAGAGGTGCTAGGTGTTAAAGATTATGCTGATGGTACTTTACTCCGTGGTAACGATATGAAAGTTTACATTCTAGATAAAGGAGAAAAACAACATATTAATACTTTAGAGAAATTAGCTAAATATCTAGGACAAGATATTATAAACGTTAGTGACGAAGTTTTAGCAAGATATTAATATAATATTTATAGACAGCGTCCGCATTGTGCGGGCGCTGTTTTTGTTTTATAATGAAAGCTAGGATGAGGATAGATTTTTGTCCAAATTGTCAGCCCACTTCGCATTCATCCTTCGCCAAGGCTACAGATGATAAAAAAGCTACTATTAATACTACTTTATGAAAAAAATAAAATTTTATAATATAATTTCTTTATTAATAATTTTGTCGGTTGCTATATCAGCTTATTTTTTTAATAGCATGTTGCCAGATAGGATGATTACTCATTGGAATATCAATGGTCAGGCTGATGGTTGGGGTGATAAAAGTACCTTGGTAGTATTTATACCATTTTTAATTATTGGTCTTTATATTTTATTTAGATTTTTACCAAAGATGGATCCCAAAAAAGAAAATTATATAAAATTTGATTCTGCCTATCATGCCTTTAGATTATTAATAATAGCTTTTTTGGCAGCTATATATTTTATATCTGTCTATATAAATTTAGGCTATAACCTAGCCATGACAGAATTAACAACTTGGTTGGTTGGATTACTTTTTATTGCTATTGGTTTCTTGATAAAAAATGTCAAACAAAATTGGTTCATGGGCATTCGTAACCCTTGGACTTTGTCTAATGAAGAGGTTTGGAAAAAGACTCATTTAATGGCTCAAAAGGTGTTTATTGTAGGTGGTATTTTTTTCTTGTTTATGCCTTATGTTTCACCTGGATATGTCCCTATAATCTTTATATTTGTTATTGTTATGATACTTTTACTTAGTGTTGGCTATTCTTATTGGTTATATAGGAAAATAGAGAAAAAGTAGAGGAGTGTCTGAAATATAGTGTTTTTGTCTAAAATTAGAGAGAATTTGTTAATATATTACATATTGACAAATTTTTTATTATATGATATAATAATATGTTCACTACTAAGGTGGGCATATAGAATTATATGATCTAATACCTTAGTTAGTATTGGTCTTTGACATATAGTTTAGTTAGATAAACCTCAGTAAAGGAGAATATCATGTGGTTTGTGTTTTTTGTTTTTGTAGCTTTGACTACTGGGATATTGGCTTGCTTCGGTGTAGTCGATAACGTCTGGCATTGGATAATGCCAGATCATGCAGTGTTTGCTGCTATTGAATTGATCTTACTAATAGTCGTTTGGGTTTTTGTAGACCGAGCGTTCTATTGCGGAGAGATTTACAAAGAGGGAGATAAGGTCACAGGTTATCAGTATGATTCTGGTGGTCCGCGTCGAAGCCATGCTCGATTAATATATAGAGTACTTCTATTTTTTGTGATCATCTATGCTTTGGTTACAATTTTCCCAGAGTACATCATGGATAATCGTTCTAATTTTATCCAGCAGTTTAAAGGAGCTGCAGATCCAGTTAACGAGCTGATCGTTGGTGTTGACTCTACAGGAGTCGTTGATCCATTATATGTTGATATTTTGGAGACTAAGCAGAAGGATACAATTATAGGTGCTTGGCGTTGGCTCGTTCTGGGCTTTTGCCTTCTGGGTTTGTTCACCGTTAGCGAAAGCTTGATGAGTAAGAAAGCTAAGAAAAATACTAGCACTTTCGGTAAGTGGCTTCGGCTAACAGCTTTTGTAGTTGTTATAGGTATTGTTGCTTGGCCGATGATTCCAGGAACTTCGGGAAATTTCCCTTGGGAAACAAACTCGATTGTTTTGACGGATTCTACTCAGGTAACTACAGAAGTTCCTGTTACTACAATGACTGTTGTGACTGATGCTTCAGCTGTCTATAAGCTGAAGGAAGAAATCATGGTAAATCCGCAATGGTGGCGTTATGTGATAACGGCCATCTATTTACTGACACTTCTCGTACCGGGAATTTTCCTGGTCGTGAAGAAGAAGTATAAGACAGTTGGTATATTCCTTATAGTCGGTTTGGCAGCAGGTACTATCCTGCGGTCACTCTTCTTGCCTGGTGAGGTCTTGATGATGACTTCAAATCTTTGGTCACTGTTGCTCGGAACGGGCATCCTTGGACATGGAATTTGGCGTCATAAAGTCATCAATCATCCGATGGATTGGAATGTTGATCCTGAAGATAGCGATTCAAATGCTCAGAAGAATTACTATGGTCTGTGGGGCAATGCTTTGTTCCATAGTTTATTGTTCTTGTGTCTGGGTCCCTTTAAGGGTTTTATGCATTTATGGAGAATTCCTTTCTTTTGGAGTTTCCTCCTTTTGATTGGAACTATCTATTTTCTTTTGCGTAAAAACAAGAAACAGTGGGAAAAGATTTCTATTTTCTCGCGATACATATGGGATCTTTTTCGTAAGATGCATAGAAGTAAAACAGGATTAAATCTTCGTGGTCTAATCTACCAGATTGCGTCGAGTTTGATCGTTTCGATTATTCTGTTTTCTTTCTTCGTCTTGAAGACGAGCTCGCTTCTTACGGTCATCATTTTGTTACCAGCAGCCTTTCTTTTGGGTGCTAGTTATGAAGTGCAGATTCGTGCTATGCTTGTTCCAGCAATTCAAAAAAGGCCGATTTACAATCGTTTCCTACTCCTGGGTCAGAAGTATTTGACTAATGGATTTTGGGTTACATTGTTACCGGCATGGTTGTGGCGTTTTAAAATCATTGCAGTTCCCTTCGCACGTTGGGAGTTGGATGGTATTGAGACACCTTATATCCCTACTAGGGATCCGGATTTTGCTGGCGTAGAGGATGAGAAAGCGAATGCAGGCGTGCCTGTCAAGATTATAGCCAAAGCTTTAGCTCAGTGCTTTAATCCTTTCTATTTCCTCAAGATGCCGTCTGAAGATAGAGCGACATTGGAGGCTACTAAGGCTGTGCTGATTAGGGTGATGTTTGATGCCCTTCGGGACATCACTAGGCGTATTACCTACAATCAAGCTAAGATGCAGGATTACTATCAGTTCGCGGTTCGTCGTGGCGATTTGAAAGGTTATCCTGATAATCATCCTTTGGTGGTAAAATACCACAAGAGGGCGATTATGGAAATCAAGGTCAAATCTGTCGATAAGGATGGATGGAACGAAGTTGAAGGTCGTCAGCATCCTATAGTTGGTAAGTATGACCCCACTTATGTCGGAGACGATGAAGAGGGTATCATGATTCCAGCTACTTGTTCGGAGTACGTCGATTGGAAGATGGAAACATCTACTGGATGCAGGCTTTTGGAGCTAGGCATTATTGACGTGAGTGCCGAAGGTGTCGAAGCGGCTGAACTGGACATCGCTGTCGAAGAGCGTAAGCTAAAGAAGGCTAAAATCACTAAGAAAATCATGAAACAAATAGGTGAAGGTGAAGGTGATCGACAGGCTGCTCAAGTCCGTCATTTCCTGAAGATGATTCTTAGCCAGGACAGTGATCAGGCTCAAATGGGTATGGATTATCTAGTTCGTATAGTCGGTGCTGAAAAGTTAGGTACTCTCTTTGGTGCCGCTGAAGGTGGTAGTGATCTACTGCGTCAGCTGAGCGCCAAGGCTGGTAAGAGCACTACAAGCTAAACTATAATTTTCTCTCTCAAAAGAGAAACAACACCGGGATATTCGAAAGGAATGTCCCGGTTTTCATTTTCTTGAAATTTATAGCTAAACTATGGTACTATAATTATAATAATTAATAAAAAATTATGGATGTTAATAATGACGTAAGTCAAGAGAATTTAGAAAAATTAGCCAAAGAACGAGGTGAAAGATTAGCTTTTTTGTTAGCCTCTTTAAATATCGATGAAAAACAAAAACAAGCCTGGATAACTCTTTTACCAGAAATGTCTTTGGATCAACTAGATAAGTTGTTAAATGTTTTAGAAGCTAAATATTTAGATCAAAATAGCCAAGGTGCTGATCAAGAATTTAAAAAAGATTTAACAAAAATCCAAGCTGTGTATGATAAAAAAACAGAAGATTTAAAACAATCAACTCTTAATAAAATCAAAAATTTAAGTGATAAATTAGAATAGAATGTCCAAAGAAGATAAAAAGAAAAAACAAGCTATAGATAAAGCTTTTGTCGAAACATTAAAAAAGATTGACCGAGTTAAAAATAGGGTTAAGTCTAATATAGTTGCTAAAAGAGAATCAAAAGAACAAGAGCAAATTGATAATATTTTGACTAAGATTAAAAAAGATTTATAAATTATAAAATTATGTCAAAACAAGACATCCCAAAGAATAAAGAACTAAATATTGAAAGTAAAAAGAGTATAGAAGACTATGCTGATCGTAAGGTTGCCGAACTTACAACCAAAGTAGAAACTTTGATAGAAGAATGGAAGGAAACAGGTGGTTTAGATGCAGAAATTACCCAAATTAATACTTATTTAGAAAATTTTAAAACAGCTGTTAATGATATTAAAGAACAAAATAAAGAAGCTGGAGCTACTAAAGCAGGTATTAGCCAAGATTTTTATGAAAAAAATATTGAAATTGACAAAGTTGTCAAAGATATAGTTGATATACAAGACTTTCATCCAGCTCCTGAAGATAATGATATTTCAGAGCCTGAAGTAGCACAAGAGCCTACATCAGATGAGGCATCGGAAGAAGATTCAGAGGAAATATCAGAGGAAGAAGAGGGTGTTGAAAATGATGATACTGCTGTTGAATCGGAAGAAGATTCAGAAGTTACTGAAGAAGAAAATGGTCCGGGTAGATGGGCTAAATGGGGAGATAAAATAAATAAATCTTATACTGGAGCTAAAGAAGTATTGAGTACTAGTGCCGGTCGTAAAATGGTAGCCAAAGGTGCATATACTACACTTGCTACTATATCAGGTTATAAATTTGCTACAGATATAGCTTTGGCTGTGGGTGGTAAAGGTGATTTGTATAATTATTTTAAACAAAAGAAAGATACAAAGCGTGAACGAGGGAAAGTAATGGAAATAATCAATGATTCAAGTATTGAAAATGCTCAGCAAGTTTATAAAGAAAAAATAAATAATTCGGAAAATTTGTCAGCAGAAGAAAAAATAGAGCTTTTGAGTAGATTGGATACAATAATGGATGAGCATGAATATTCTGAAAAAAAGATTTTAGAGGAACGAAATGAAAAAATAAAAAAAGCCCTAGATGCTTACTTACAAAATAAAATAAAAGGAGCCAAAATTGCTAAAGATGCTATGTATATGGCTTTGACAGTTGCTACTTTGGGTTCTGGCTCTATAGCAACTAGAGCAGGTGCATATGGCTTAAGTAGAGCATCTGCATATTTTATGGCCTCTGCTATTGAAAGAGGGCAAAAAGCTAGTCAGCAATTTGATAAAGATAAAGTTAATGATGAGGTTAAAGGAAAAAGAAGAATAAATGAAATTGTGCGAGATGTTTTTGTGAATTCTACTCGAGAAACCCTTAGGTCTTTAGCAGGTAAAGGTAAAAAAGAAGATAGTGAGCATAAGGTCATGGACGGAGTGCAGGCTCTTGGTACTTTGTCTAGGGCAATTGGTATTGTATTGACAAATGTGGATCTTGGTGAGTTTAAAGATGGCTTGGAAGATAATATTAATAATTTATTAGATAACTTTGAAGATGAAGAAGCTACAGTAGAATCAGGAAATATCGAAGCACCAGAAACCCCAGATGTCCCAACAGAGAGTTTGTTAGATAATGCAGGTGTGTTTATATCATCAGAGGCACAGATTTTTATGGATGAAAATAATATTAAACTGGAAGATAATACATTAACTGGTTTAAAAGATATGCCGAATTTTGATTTTTCAGAAAATGAAGATGTTAATCTTTCAATGGATGCCAGCGGTAATCTTAAACTGGAGATTACAAATAAGGATGGTCAAACAAATTTTTATAGTATTAATAAAGATGGAGAAATGAGTGACGCTAAAGTACCAGTATCAACTGGAACTACTGAGCCTACTGAAGCTCAGGCAGGAATTAAACAAGGCCCAACAGAAACAGGAGAACCTCTTGGTGAGGCAACAGGAGTACAAGGACCTCCAGCTCCAGAAGATTCAGGTGATATAGCAAAGCCATTAAAATTTGAAGACACTATTGACTCTTCAGAAGAGGGTATGAGAGGCAGTGATTCTATTTGGAAATCTACTAAAAATATTTTTGAAAAACATTCTAAAGAGCTTGGTTATGATGGAAAACCAGAGGATGTAGGTAAGTGGGCCGAAACTCAAACTGCCAATGCTGTGGCTACCCTAAATCAAGAACAGGGGGGTAATTTAAATGATTTAGTGCATGATAATGATAAAGTAATATTAGAAATTAAAGATGGTAAGCCTCATTTGAGATTTGAAGCTAGCTCAGGTATTGATGCAGGACAATTATCTGATACTAATGTCAGTAAATTATTAGAAGGTCAAGAATTTAAAGGAGGTGTAGAAGCAATTCCTCATATTGATACGGCAACTGGCGATGAATATTTAGAAATTAATGACGGTGAAGATACTTATAAAGTATATGATTGGGATCGTGATGGAAAGCCAAATGTAATAATGCCTGATGGTAGTGAGCAGGAAATGAGTGTTTCAGAATTACAAGATTTATTAGATAAAAAAGGTTTACTTGCTGTAGTAGAAGAAACAGCAGAGCCAGAGGTTGAGGCGGTTACTGAAGATTCAGAGGACGATGATTCAGAAGAAATAGAGACAAGATCAGCGGAAGTTTCAGAGCCAGAGGTTGAATCTGTTGATAAACCAAGTACAGAAGCTGCTAAAGCTTCAGAAACAGCTGAGAAAGCGGATGGCGATTCAAAGGTTGAAACACCAACCGAGGCTGTAGGATCAGCCGCTCAAGAAACCAGTGATACGGAAACAGCAGAAAATTTACCAGAGGGTAATTTTGTACCAAATCCAGATCTTCCACCAGGCGTTAAACTTTCTATCCCAGAAGGAGTAGAGAAATTTTTGGAAGATCATAATATTGAATTTAAAGAAGGAAAGTTGATTGGCTTGAAAAATATAGACAAGCTTAGTTTTGATACTGTAGGAGAATTAGATGAGTTGAGAAAAGTAGAGTTTGTACACTTTTTTGAAGAAGGTGATGGTAGTATTAGAGTAGAGGTAATAGGAGATGACAAAATAGATAATTTTAAGATAAGTCAAGATAGAGAGTGGAGTGAGGTTCCAGAAAAGGAAGTAGTTGAAGGTGCAAGCTTAAAAGTAGAAAGTGGTTCTTTTGATAAAGCTAAAGCAGAGTCTGATGCTGAATTTGATAAGTTTAAGGAAAATATAGATACATCATCAGAAAATTTTCCTAGCATTGCTAATACAAATTTAAGTTTTGAGGATAGGTTAACAGAGTTAGAAAAAATAACTGTAGAAGGTAAAACTGTTGAATATAATAGTGTGAGTTTTAGAGAAGAGGATGGTAAAATTTTATATCGTTTTAACTTAGGTCAGGATTATGAAGAAGTTTCATCAGATAATATAGATAAGATTTCTGGTAGGATAAAATTAATATCAGGAGGCAATACAGTGAGTAAAGAGGATATAATTGCTCAGGTAAGGCAGGAAAGAGATGGTAGTGGTTATAGAGTTTCAGAATCTGGGGAAAAAATTTATCCTAAAGCAGATATAAACAAAGATGGAATAATAGATAAGGAAGAAATGGATGCAGCTTTAGAAAGGACTATGGAAGCTTCAGAGATAGAAATGAGAGATAGGACAGAATTTACCAGCGAAGTTTTGGCAGGAATAATAAGTAAAGAAATGACTGCTGATGAATTTATAGTTAAGGCAGAAGAATATCAAGGGCTATCTTTAAATGATGAAGTTGAAAAACAATTTAGACGTGATTTTGCTTTAGCTATGAATACTAGAAGTAGAAGTATAATGGAGTTTAAATTAAAAGGTGCGGTTGATTTTTTAACACATAATAGAGGCGTAATTCTACGTCAGGCTGCAGAGGCAATGAATAATGAAGATATGGATGTTTTAATAGAAGATTCAGCTATTAAAGAATAGTCTAAAATTAAAATAATTTATTTAGAATATTTAAATAAAAACCACTGATTTATTTCAGTGGTTTTAATATTTTAGCTACGTCGTCAGGATTTTCGACTCTGACTAATTGTTTTCTTAGTTCAGTAGCATCAGGTCGGCCTTTGACATAAAATAATAAATGTTTACGCATTTCTACAAAAGCTCGATCATTTTTTGATTCCCAGAGAAGATTGGCATGTTTAATGGCAGTTTCTTTTATAGTGGCCCAATTTACTTCTTGATATTCACCTGTGGCAATATAATCCTTAATTTGTTTAAAAAGCCAAGGACGACCATATAAGGCCCTAGAGAGGGCTATTCCATCAGCTTTAGTGTATTTAAGATCTTCTACTACTGATTCTACAGTTTGAAACGATCCGTTGATTAAAAATGGAGCATCTGGAAATATTTCTTTAAATTTTTGACCAGCCTTTTTCAGCATATCCAAATCTACTGGACCAGTAAAAGGCACTTCATAACTACGACCATGTAATATTAGAGCGGCAATAGGCAAATCGGCTAGAGCGTCTATAAAATCAAAAACAGTAATATCACCAGCTTCGGGTTGGCCTTGGATTTTTCGCAAGCTAATTCTAGTTTTTACAGATACTGGTATATCGACAGCTTCTATAGTTTTACTTACAATATTCTTTACACTATTCATGTCTCTGAGTAGACAAATGCCGCCACCATGGCCCGCTACTTTTTTAGCTGGGCAACCAAAATTAAT
>Ga0257127_1000375_pt1 | contig 40176 bp, 41 predicted proteins | sample SI060_135mmetaG_FD_190152 | JGI IMG/M metagenome (GOLD analysis project Ga0257127, IMG submission 190152) | Marine microbial communities from Saanich Inlet, British Columbia, Canada - SI060_135m | ecosystem: Environmental > Aquatic > Marine > Inlet | place: Canada: British Columbia | collected... | reverse complement strand
AAAAAGAAAGCTGGGCAGGATTTAAGTAAAACTCAAGTATCAGAACATCCATTGGGATTTCAAAAAAAGAAAGCTGGGCAGGATTTAAGTAAAACTCAAGTATCAGAACAATATGCTGAGCACAAAAAGGGTATATCATCTGCAAAAAAAGGGAAAGGTAAGGATCTTGCAAATGATTTAGTTTCATCAATGAGAGGTTCGACTGGTGATGTACTAAACTGGAATGAATTTCAAAAAGAGAAAGCTGGACAGGATTTAAGTAAAACTCAAGTATCAGAACAATATGCTGAGCACAAAAAGGGTATATCATCTGCAAAAAAAGGGATGGGAAAATTAGGCATCGGAGCCATAGCAGTTGGTACGGCAATAGCTGGTTGGGCAGTATCGACATTTAATTTTGCACGAGAATTAGGTGTTGGTTTTGGTGAACTTAATGCAGGAGCATTACTTTTTAAAGAAGAAACTAAGGCAGTTCTTGATGAATTTGGTAGTTTACGAGATGTAAGTAATTCCTTACTTTTTAGTATGAAATGGCAAGCTTTTTGGAGTGGAGCACAAGCCGCTGATTTAGCAAAAGTAATGATGTTACAAGAATCTATTACTGGATTATCAAAAGAACAGGCAAGTGAACAAAATGCCAAGTGGATGAAAGAATTTATAAATGACGGATTAGCAGCTGGCAAAGTTATGGCAGATATCGCCAGTCATGCAGATTTATTTGCAGACTATGCAAAAGATGGTGGTGAAAATATGAAAGAGGCCGCTAAACAGGCCGCAGGTATGGGATTAAGTTTAGATGCAACAGCATCAGTAGCAGATAAATTATTAGATTGGGAATCATCAATAGCCGCAGAAATGGAAGCATCAGTATTACTTGGTCGTCAAATAAATTTTGATAAAGCGCGTCAATTAGCATATAGTGGTGATTTAGCTGCTATGATGAAAGAAGTTAAAATACAGGCAGGTGGAGAAGCTGAATTTGCTAAAATGAGTGTAGTTCAACGTAGGTCATTAGGAGATGCCATTGGATTGAGTGGTGCAAATTTAGCAGAATTTGTAAAGACACAAGGCGCCTCCAATAAAGCACAAGGAGCTGGTGTTGGTAAATGGGCAATGTGGGGTGCAATTATTCTTGGTGTTCTCGGAGCCATTGCAGGAGCATTAATCGTTACTGGTGTTGGTTTAGGTATTTTGGGTGGAATGGCAACAGGAGCTGTAGTAGGTGGAGCGTTAGGGGCCGGTATATTTGCTGCCGCTGCGGGTGTAAAAAATATGGCAGCAGGTGATGTTATGAGTCCAGCAAAAGGTAAAACTCAAATATCCACAAAAGAAGGTGGATTATATAATTTATCTAAAAATGATGATGTAATGGCAGCACCAAATCTTATGGGATCAATGAATAATCAACAACAATCAATAGTAAACATAGACAATTCTAAAATGGAATCTAAATTAGATGCAGTAATATCATTATTAGCAAAACAACCGACATCAGAATTAGTAACAGATCAAGCAAGACGACAAAAATCGGCAACAGAAAGTGCATTTCAACAGAGATAATAAATGAGTATAGTAAAACTAACAGAAAACTTAGAAAACTTTAAATGGACTGAATATAATAAAATCGGTGATGATACTGATATTGATCCAAATAAAGGTGGTGTTCATGGTTCTACTAAGGATAAATTATTTCCACATCAAACGGAACATTCTATACATGATGATGGAATAGGATCTGGAACTTACCCAAATGACAATCCACAATCATATACGGTTCGTGGAGACATAGTTACAGGAAATAAATCTTTTTATAGACCAGCCGAATCAGCTCTAGTAAATATGGAAAGTGAATTTGGTCCACTTAATACTCAACCACCCGATAGAGGTCCATATGGTGTAACAGATTATATGGATGGAACTCAACAAGGACAAGGATTTATTCCGCCAGGAGGACCACCACTTGGATTTACAGTTGATATGGGAGTATCTGAATATGCTATAGGTGATCCACTTAATTATACATTAACTCCATTATCACATACTATCGCGGGTATGAATTCATCTTTAGAATATGGAGTTGTTGAAGAAGAGACTCTTGATATATCTCCTAGAGCAGAAGGAGCTTATGGTGCATTAGTTAATCCACCAATATCATCATATACAAGCACCCATTCACCAACTGATCCATTTTTTCCATCTTATGCACAAACACATCCAACAGATATTTTTCATACATATGATGGTATAGAGGGAACTAAATTATATGATACTTTTAATAGTCCATTTAGTGTTCCATTTAAGCATTTATCACTTAATACATCTCCATTTCTTAATCAAGGACAAACTAGTGGTTGGAAACTTGGGTCTGTGCATATAGGAACAGACGATATTGCTGGTGTACTTGGTGGTGGTGTTAATTATTATGGAGATTTGAAATCATTAGCAGGTAGGTCATCAATATATATGGATGAGAATGGTGATTATAGAGTTCCGACAATAGAAGCAACTACAGTTCCACCTGGAATAACAGAACAATATCCGAGTAATATTTTAGATTTTACTGTGGATCAAATAACACATAATATTCCACAAATAACACTATCTGGTCCATTTGGGGATGAAGATTATCAGAGTACTTTACAATTAACACCTATATCAGCAGATGCACATGGAAGTAATACAGTTCCATTAGAGAATTATGCAAGTCAATATTCACCTGATGATGCATTCTGGCCCAATTACGCAGAACCATGGCCAGACAAAATTTTCCACGAATTATCACCTGAAGGAACTAAATTATATGACCATTTTGGTAGTCCTTTTTCTGTTCCATTTAATCATTTGAATCTTAATTTGAATCCTTTTCTTAATCAAATAACATTAGATATGTTTGGTAATATGAGCTATATAACATTCGAAGGATGGAAGCAAGGTTCAATTCATATTCCAAGTGATCAAACATCACCAGCGACAACTTGGGAAGATATGACATTTCCTGAAGCCAATAAAACAACGGAAGTATATCAACATCATTTTTTAACTTCACCCTTTACACCGATAACGGTAGGTACTGATTTATTTGATGAAACGGGAGCTACTACGCCTTGGAAAGATGGTTCAATTCATATTCCAAGTGATGTTACAGAAGCAGCAGCAATTGGTGGTCAAGCTTTACAATTTGCAAATTTAGATGCATTTAGTCCACTTGGAACTCCGTTTCCGTCTATTTATCAGAATCCAGAGAACATGAAATACACAAGACCATCAGATTTTGATGATATATCAGAAAACCCTCAGAGAACATTTAATGTTCAAGGTGCATATCCAAATAATATTTTTTCATATTCTATAGGAGATCAATTTGGATATTCTTATTCAGAACGATATATAACTGATTCCCTTCCAATTCAAAGTACAAATCTATTTCCGCCTTTGTATGAAGATTTCACTCTAAGTGATGAACTTTCGGGAGAATTTGCCGGAACTGCGTTATCGGCTATATTTTATCAAGCACAAGCTGATAATCCCAATTGGCCATATAAGGGGGTAGGATTAGGTGATAATCTTAGGTTACTCCCACAACAGTTACCAGATACTTATCAACCATATGTAATAAAAGATGTTGGTGAAAGAACTATTGTTGGTAGGGATAATATAGTATTGGCAAGTTTAGCCGCAGCAGAAGATATTGAAAGAATTAATCAATGGGGAGCATCTCCAATAGGAAAAAATTGGATAAGGAATCAAACTTTCTTACAGGATCTAAATCCAAGACCAGAAACACGAGATTTTAGTATGTTGGGAATTCAGGCATCATTACTGCCCTTTGTTCATACACAAAGACATTCTACAACATTTACGGGAGAAGGTGAAGATTCATATGGAAATTATTGGAAAAATTATGGAGTTTTGGGAAAACCCGAAGCGTTCTTTTTAGATGCATCAACTGTTGAAACTTGGGGATATGGAACTCGTGTTAAAGATGGTTTTGGTAAGATTGGGGAAGATATAGAGGATGTCGATGGTGATTTTGGGGCTTCCACCGAACATCATTATAGTAGATTAACAAGATTAACAAATAAATTTATTATACCAACCCCTGATACTGATCTTAAACCGTGGGATAAGTTTAAAAATTATATAGGTGGTATGTCTCGTTTTGGTGGAACTCCAGCCACACCAACACAATATGTATTTAGTCAGAAAGGGCCGTTTGCTGAATCCAGAAAAGAAACTCTTTCTGATGGGCTTCCTTTACCAGGATCTGGTTGGTGGGGTGAAAAAAATAAATATGGTTTATTTGCCTTATCAAAATTGGTAGATTTTCAAGTCGGAATTGATCCATATGGATTTGTACAAATCGGTCCTGTAGCAGCACAATTTTGGGGTACTCATTATAATGAATATGCACCTACTAGAGTATGGGATGAAGATGGTGCACCAAAACCATTAGAATTGGGAACGAAAAATTATAAATATCAAAATGTATTTAAAGGAAATTGGTACTCTGATAGAGTAGTAAAAAGTTCTAGTGATACATCAGCTGGTAGTCCGGATCTTATTCATAAACGATATAAAACTAAATCTTATGACCAATTGGGTGGAAAATATATACCATCTGATTCTCCAATACCTGGAGAGGGTGCAAGTGCAAGTGATGAACCAATAGCACCAACGAATCCTAATGTTGGAAGAGAAGGTGGAGATCTGGATCTAGAAGCAGGTTTAAAATATGATGCGGCTGTAAAGGATTACGGAACTAAGTTAGAGGTATATGAACAAGATAAGTCAGATATAAAAGCGCAAAATGAGATTATTGAAAAGTACAAAGCAACTCTGATGGCTTATGGACAAGTATCTACGAATATTGGACATCCAGGAAAACAACAGGGTTTAAAAAGAATATTAGATCCTAATGCAGCTGCCGGTGCAGGATTAGGAGTTATTAAAACTAATACTGGTGATGATAAATATAAATATAAATCAATTGCTACAGATAAAATTAATATACATCCATATGGAAAAGATTTACCAGAAGATGTAAGTGATTTTGTAAAATTTAAATTCAAAGATATAGTAAACACTAAATTTCTTATATTCAGAGCACTACTAAGTGGTATATCAGATAGTATAACTCCAGAATGGACAGGTACAAGATATATAGGTAGACCAGATCAAGTATATGTTTATAGTGGAACAGAAAGAAAAGTTAGTTTTAATTTTGATATATACCCAAAAACAAAACAAGAATTTCCAGTATTACTTGAAAAATTAAATTATCTTATAGGATTATGTTATCCATCGTTTACTCCAGACAATAGAATGATTGCACCATTTATTGAATTAACTATTGGTGATATGTTTGTTGATACTCCTGGTTTTCTTGATAGTTTAAGTGTTAGTGTAGAAGATAACTCAACTTGGGAAATAGAAGATGGATTACAATTTCCAAAATATATTAAATGTGATTGTAGTTTCACTTATGTTGGCAAGTATATGCCATCTACACTTGGTAAACATTATGAATTAGGTTGGTTAGATGACAAAGGTTGGTCATTAGACAAAGATGGTACTGGAACAAAGGGGACATTTACTTCTGAAGAAAATGTTGTAGATAAACCTAACAGAATCGAACCCATGGCTAAATTATTTAGTGGTTTAGGATAATCAGATGCCAAGTAGATATAATAATACAAAAATAAAAATAAATAAAGATGGTAAGAGAGTATTTAAACCTACTATTTATCCAGTTATTCCAATTAAAGATAGTGATATATTTATCTATCCAAAGTTTGGAGACAGATTAGATACTCTTGCATATAAATATTATAAAGATACATCGTTATGGTGGATTATTGCAAAAGCAAATGGGTTAGATAGGGCAGAAATAGGATTTGATGTAGATAATCAAATTAGAATACCAATAGATATTGATCCAATTTTAAATAAATTAAAAGATATGGCGTTTTAGATTATGATTACATTAGCACCAATTAGTAAGAATATACAACGAACTCTTAGACAAAAAATAGCTATGTTAAAGAAGGGAACGGGTGGTCAGGTTTATGATAAAAAGACAGATGATTGGATAGATGGTAATTATGCATTTAATATGCCACTTTCAACGGAAGGTAAACCTTCCATAAGTCAAAATTATATGTTTGCAAGAACACCATGGCTACGAATGACTTCATTTACTCCAATGCAAGGAACTAATAATACGGCTGTAGTTATAATGGGAGGAGAGGTTGGCCTATCTGAAAAAATTCAAAACATAATGGGAACAGTAAATAATGAAAAGGATGGAATATCTACTGAAATATCTACTGAAATATCAACGAGAAAAACTTTAAGTGGGTTCAAAGATTTATATCGCAAATCAGGAAATATTCCATACAGACCAATTGCAGGAGTAAAGGATATATCAATCGAATATAAAGGTGGTGGTATGAAATTAGGTGCAACCAGAACTGGAGAAATAAATTGGACGTGTTGGGATTGGGAACAACTGGATAGATTAACTCCACATTTTTTACATCATGGAAAAACAGTTTTGCTTGAATGGGGTTGGTCAGGAATTGGAGATTTAAAAGATACTCAAGTTTATCCTTTACTTAATGATGGAACATTAAATTTTGATGCCGATAAATTAGATAAATTAACTGAAAAACTTTTAACTCACATTCAATCACAGAACGGACATTATGATGCAATGTTAGGATTGGTTCAAAATTTTGATTGGTCTGTAAATGAAAATGGGGGATTTGATTGCAATACAACTATAATTTCTCCAGGAGTAACATTGTTACAGAATAAACAGGATGATTTTAAGTCCATACAAAAGTCGGCAATCGCAACTTTAGTTGTTAAGGGGGATTATAGTCACTATACTATACCTGGAGATTTGAAGGAATTATATAAATATATCACATTTAGTGATTATATGAGTAATTTTTGGAATCAAATAAACGAGATGATTATTCCAAAAATCAGGAAAATCGTAAAAACTGAAGTCGTATCGCAAAAAACTGGTCAAACCAAGAAGATTTACAAATTGGACGATAATACTAATAAAATTTCAGATGATAAATTAAAGAATCAGATTATTTCTACATATAAATTTTCATTAAAAAAGAGTTCGAGTAAAAAAATATATACTCGCAAGAAAAAAGATTGGTTGGGCAACTTTATCGATGATGAAAATGGTCCATATGTAATTGACTATGTAGAAGCTTCTAAGGAAACTGTTGGAAAACATCCTACATATTATGTTACATGGGGCTGGTTTGAAGATAATATATTGAGTAGATTTTTTGGAGAAACTTCTGATGACAAAGTTATTTCTGCAATCAGGAGTATTGAATCAACATATAATAACGAAGGTAACATAGAGTATGTCTATTCAAAATTTACAGATAGCAATTATTTAATGACAGTGAATAGTAAAAAATGGCTTATACCAAAAATAAATGATACAGTATTTTCCAAAATTATTAAAGAGTTTGGGTTTAAAGAAGAACGAAAATCAAAAGAAGATATGAAATTTGAAGAGAATAAAACTTATATTGGAGACGGTGGAGTAGAAATTAGAAAAATATATTTTAATGTAGCGTGGTTAGCAGAAAAATTAAAGGATAAATCAGATATTCAACAAGTAATACAAACAATATGGGATGACTTTTCTTCAGAATATGGTGGAGTTTATAAGTTTAAATTGGATTATGATGATACTAATAGTAGATTAGTTGTTAAAGAGGAAGGATATACTATTAGTAATGTTGATGAAGTAGATGAATTAAAACCTTACGAATTTCCGGTATGGCAAGATGATTCAATAGTAAAATCTCAAACTATAAATGCAAAACTTCCAGATAGAATGAAAATTGCAGCAATGTATGGTAGTAATCCAGACGAGAATGAAACAGATAATAAAATAGATAGCTATGATATAATTGCAGCAAAGGCGTGGGGGCGTATGATGAAATCTATAACTACAGATGAAAAAAATATGTCGGAGGCAGAAAAAATTCAAAAGAGGTTTGCAGATTTATTAACTGGCAAATCGGAAATGCCAGGAAAGAAAAATAGAAAATTTGGGAGAATAGATGGAGATATAACCAAACCGATTACAATAAATAGTGATGATGGAATTCGAGTTCATGATAAAATTCGTCAAACTGTGACTGGTAGAGCAATTAAAGAATTTCAAGAATTATATGAAAGTGATAATGATGAGGTTGAAAAATTTGACGATGTTGTTGCATATAAAAGGACGCGTTCAAAATCATTAAGTTATTTAGCATCTGGTGTATTGGATAGTTATGGTGAGATATATAACATTGAAAATGAAGGACCGTTCCCTCGATATATAATAATGAAACCAGAAGTTTTAACAATATTACAATCATTATTGCGTGGAGATGAGGATGGCATAGGTAAAAACATACAACCGCTTATTCCAATAGAATTTGAATTAGAAATAGATGGAACAGGTGGTATGTTTCCAGGAAATTCATTTCACAGTTCATATTTAGCACAGAGATATAAAGAAGAAGCAGTGTTCCAGATGGTTGGTGTAGGACATAAAATAGATAGTAGTGGTTGGACTACTTCTATTAAAGGTCAGATTAGAGTAAAGGCTGTGGATTCTATATTAGATGATAGGTTAATTCCGAAGAATGTGGTTCTTGATCCAAAGGGTATTGATCCACAAACTGGTGAACCATTTACCCAAGAAAGAATATCTGAATTGCTAGCAAATGGTATGGTAATAAAAGATAGTGCAGGATTTTCTGAATTGACTGTAGGTGAAATGAAGGAAGTTATTAAGGAGTCTCAAAGTGAATGGACAGCAGAAATTATAGCAGATGGTAGTATAGATGATTTGGGTAAATATACAGGGGAACAATTTACTCCAGAAAATGGTGATACTGTACTGGACGCAAATAAATTTTTTATAGAACAGGCCGGAGAAGATGCCGTTGGACAATATTTCCAATTTGGTGGTAAAACTTACAAGGCAAAATCTATGGAAGAATTAAGTGTATTGACTCCTACAATAAGAACATCATTATCTACTGGATTTGGATCAGGACAGGGAAATTATTATACTATTTCATCTATGGCAAAAGGACTTGGAATTCCTCAAGGAACTATTATATCTGCGTTGAAATCAAAATATCCAAATTGGGATGGCAAACCGGCAACCGTACAGGTCGGTTGGTCATATCCATAATAGGAAAATAGTATGAAAAGTAAATATGAACGAATAGTTTGGGGAGATGGGGCAACAAAAAAATTTGAATTTTATCATGGTAAAAGTTTTTCTGATAATGATATAATACCGGTTAGAGAAAATACAAAATATAAAATTGTGTATACTTCGGACAAAAAAGAATTCTATTTCGATTACAGAAATAATCAAATTGTTAGGATTAAAAATCCAACTTTATTTAGTAAATACAAAAATGCAAAAGGATCACTAACCAGAGAATACTACCTAAACCCACACCAAATAACACTAACCAAAGTAATGAAAAAGAAACAATCAATAACCAGATATTTCGCTCAATACAAATTAGACCCCGATGATAAAATATTTGAAATATCCAAAGCAAGTTTTGGTCTACAAGCCGATTTTTACAAAAAAGTTTCAGTTCAATGGCAATTACAAGGATCAAAAGAAAACATATTATTAAAGAATAATAAAGCATTAGAAGAAGCGGATAAAACTCTACGTGGCATTATAAATTATATAGATCCATTAGAATTTTATGAAGGTGAAAAATCAACACCAGAAGAAGAATTGCAAAAGAAATTAAGTAATTTGAAATAATTATTTGATATATATAGTTAAATAAGGGTTATAGAATATGATAATATGGTTCACGGGTCAACCCGGATCAGGTAAGACTACGTTAGCAAAAGAATTTATTTCAATATTAGATCACCAAAAATTAATCCATATTGATGGAGATGATTTACGTGATTTAATGGATAATAAAGATTATAGTTATTTAGGTAGAGTTTCTAATATAAAACTTGCACAGAATTTGGCACTATTTATGGAGAGTAAAGGTTTTACTCCAGTAGTATCATTGGTATCCCCATACAAAGTTCAGAGAGAAGAATTTAAATCTAAAACTACTGTATTAGAAGTGTATTTACACACAGACGAAATACGAGGTAGGGAAAATTATTTCGTTGATCATTATATTGAACCAAATGAAAATTATTTAGATTTAGATACAGGAAAATTAACAGTAGAGGAATGTATAAATGAAATACTCAATGTTTATAGGAAGATGGCAAACAATACATGATGGTCATAGATGGTTATGGAATCAAGCATTAGATAAAGATAAAAATGTATTGATAATGATACGAGATTGTGAGTTGGATGAGAACAACCCACTTACAGCAGAAGAAATATTATACAATTTAACTACAGAATTTGAAGATGAAATTATAGATGGTAAAATCAAACTATTGATTGTTCCAGATATAGAGAGTATAAATTATGGTCGTGGTGTAGGGTATGATGTTATAGAACACATACCACCAGAAGATATTAAACAAATAAGTGGAACAAAAATAAGGGAAGAGAATGAAACATAAATTACGACAATTGGATATGGCACAATTTTATATTCAATTTGCCACAGCAGCTTTATTCATGTGGAAAGTATTAGAATCGGATCAATTTAATTTAATTGGATTTTCTATCGCAATATTACTATTTATAGGATGGACACTTGGTTATTGGAGACATAGAATAGTTAGACGTAGAATAAGAAAAAATGGTTATAGTAGAAACTCAAAATGAGTTTAGTAAGTTTATAGAAAAATATGAGAAATCAAGTTGTATAATAATACCAGTATTAGATGATGTAAATAAACATCCACTTGATAATTCTCTTTGCCTTCTATACATTAAAATTGAAGATGAAGATTACATTCTTCCATTCAATCATAGCGAGGCCATCAACCTTGATAAATACCTACTCACTCAATTAAATACAGACACAGTAAAATACACATATAATAAGAAAGAGTTGAACCACATTTTACCTTTAAAAAATGTGATAGACTTAAATATGAACTATTATATGAGTAATAATATCCCATTAGATATTACTGAAATTACTACGCCTTCTCACGACTATTTCCATAGAAAATACTATAAACATAAAAACATCAACAGGATCATCCCCATTCTCCACCATTTGGAGTACTGTCGTGAGTTAGTAAGCAAGTTGGAGTCATATAAGGGTAATTTAATAAACAAAAATTATAATGATGACTTAATAGATAATCTGACATATATTGAATCTTCCGGCCTCAACCGAAATAACGAAATCATTTATAGTGAGTATAATCCATATACTTCAACTGGTAGGCCATCCAATAGATTTGGCGGAATTAACTTTGCAGCACTAAACAAGTCAGATGGCTCAAGAGAACCATTCACCAGTAGATTCCAAAATGGTATATTAGTAGAATATGATTATTCAGCCTACCATCCATCACTTATTGCAGATATGCTTGGATATAAATTTAGTGGAGATGTATATGAACATTTAGGAAAATATTATGGAGTTGATAGAGAAGAGAGTAAAATTTTAACTTTTCAATGCTTATATGGACACACCCCAATAGAGGTTATAGAATCAAATCCATTTTTTAAATTAGTTTCAGATTTTATAAACGAAATGTGGAAAGAGTATAAAAACAAAGAATTTATAAAATCTTATATTTATAGTAAGAAGATATATAGAAAAAATTTATCTGATATGAATCGGAATAAATTGTTTAACTATTTTTTGCAGAATTTGGAAACCGAGGCAAATGTTGATATGTTAAGTAAGTTGATTCCATTCATCAGGGAGTATAAAAGTAAATTAATATTATATTCATACGATTCATTTCTTATAGATTATAATTTAAATGATGGAGTAGAATTTTTGAGAGAAGTAAAAAAGATTATTGAGAGTAATGGAACATTCCCTACATCAGTAAGTAAAGGATTAAACTATAATGAAATGGAAGATATAACGGAGAAGTTATGAATCAAAATTGGGATAAAATAATAAAAGATTTTGCATATAAATGTGGAGATGGTTCACCAAACTTCACGAACCCCCGACACCTTGCTTTATTACGGGAATCACTATTATTGTTCGGTTGGAATGAGAATGCCACGAATGAGTTTATTGGTAATTTGAGAGAAAAAAGAGATAGTGGGGGTCCAATATCTGCCCCACCAACTGCAGCCGGTACACCAAGATTTTGGTTCACAGACGGGGATAAAATTGGTCCTTTGACAAAGAAATCAGATACACTTCCAACTTACGCAACTCAAGATCAAGTAGATAAAAATAAATCAAAATCCAAAAGAAAAACAATTAATGATAGATTAGATGATGCAAATATTGAAATAGAGACTGATAATCTACCAGAAAATAAGCACAGACAAGAAAGAAGTAGAGATGCTGTATTAATGGTTAGAAAGTTTTTTGATGAGAAAACTACAGATGAAGAAAAAGTAAAAATTTGTAAAGCATTAATTGATTCTGATTATATAACAACAAACACAGACAATCCTGATCAAAAAGGTAGGAAAATTTATTTTAATGCTGATAAATTAACTCCAGGGATTAGAAAACAATTTGCAGAGTATACTGATGCAAGACATATGTGGGATTTTATGTATAATAATACAGAGTTAGATGACACTTTTCCAAAACTTGATACATATTCATCATCCAGACGAGTTGCAGCCTACACCGGAAGAGTACATGAAGCAGGGACGGCTGTTGCTCTTAGAAATATATATGATTTAGAATCAGACCCAGAAGATACCGAATTTTCCGATGTAAGTAAAAAATTCCAGAATGCCGGTGGGAAAATGTCAACAATGGAACAGATAAACCGTAATAGTGCTATTAAAATTAAAAAATATTTAGATGATAGATTTAAAGGTAAAAAAGTTAAAAGTGTAAGGGTAGTGGGAACATCTTTATCAGCGTCCGGCAATGCAAAAAAAGACCCGACAGATTTAGTGGTAGAACTTGAAGATGGAACTTTAATACGAATTTCAATGAAGGCTGGAAATAACCCATCGTCTATAAATATCAAAAATTCTGGTATAGGCGCAGTGGGGAAACTAATATTTAATGATGAAAAACTTCAGAATGAATTTGAAGAAATAAACGATAATGATGGAAAGGGATGGGATTTTTCAGATCCAGATCAAAAAGAAGAATATAAACAAAAAGTTCATGATGTGTTATTTAATAAATTAAAAAACATGACCCAAGATGAATTAAAAGACCTTTGGAAAGAAATTCACGGGTGTAATTCAGTTGATGAAAATGGTAATCCTATTGAATTAATTCATGTCATAGGAAATAAGAAAACATCCAATGTGGAATTACGAGATGAAAATCATTATTGCAGTGACGAAAATATACCGGCACCAATTATAATAGATGGAAGTAAGAAGTCATTACGTATTACAGCTGGAAATTCAGATAAATCTAAATCAGTACAAATTGAAACTAAGATTGAACAATCCTATGGAAATAGTGGGGTCTTTATTTTTAATCACAAAGAACGTGTTGGTTAATAATGAAACGGACTCAACTACTCTGCACATTCACTAAACACGACAAACTTACTAACACTGTAAGTCTAATCATAGAATGTCACGATATAGTGTTCAATAAAATTTATGTATTCACTAATGAAAGTGATCACACTTCATTAATTTGCACATACAATATAGAAGAAAATAAAGATAATTTTATAGAAGGAACAGATACAATATCATTACACAGAAAAAAACAAACTAATACGTTATACACAATCAATAGTTTAAATGAAGTTATACGATCAAAAAACAACGGAGTATTAGACAAAAGATTTACAGTAGATTGGTCGGAATATCAAAATCAGTTATTGTTAGTAAATAATGAAGGACTAAACATCATTCACACTAAAATACATAAAATCATAGATGTAGAAACGTGGGAGAACGACTGGAACGAATAAAAGTGAATTATAGGTTTTACTATCCAGAGTGGAATAACAGAAAACAAGTCTGTATAAAATATCCACAAATCAAAGAAATAACACGAGAACCAACAGCATTTTGGTTCGGAGTGGGTCCAAAACGAACAATACGAAAAACGAAAAATTCGATACAAAGACTGTTAAAACGAGCAGACCCATATCTACCAGTATTAGTAATATACTCAATACCAAACAGAGATTTAGGACATCATTCAAAAGGTGGTGCAGATAGTGATAAAGAATACTTAAAGTTCATAAGTGAATTTTGTGATGCACTTGGAGATAGAGAACCAATAGTAATATACGAACCAGACTGTATTCCACACATGGAAGATATGGGATTATATGATGGATTACAAAGATTGCGATTAATTAAAAAGTCAGTGGAGTTATTGAGTAAAACAAATGCAATAATATATTTAGACATAGGAAATCCAGGTTGGCTTTCAGTCTCAAAATCAATATCATATTTAAGAATGTGTGATATTCATAAAATAACTGGATTTAGTATAAATGTAAGTAATTATTATGCAACTCCCACCTGTTTTAAATATGGAAAGTCTATAAGTAAGGGATTAAAGGGTAAACATTTCATTATAGACACTTCACGAAACGGAAACGGTGCAATACGAGATCACTTTAATCCATACGGACGTTCAATAGGAAATTTTCCAACTACTAACACCGGAGATGAATTAGTTGATGCATTTTTATGGGTAAAGGTTCCAGGTGAAAGTGATGGAAAGGTAAACGGTGGTCCAAAAGCTGGTAGATTTTCACATTCATTGGCATTAGATTTAATTCATAATAAAAAATAATTGTTTTTGGTAAATTTAGGGTATATATATAGTTGTAAGTAAATTTTTAATAACAAACAGGAAATACAAAATGAATGACGGTACAGTAAAATGGTTTGATGCTAAAAAAGGATATGGTTTCATATCCGACACAACATCAAGCGACACCAAAGATTATTTTGTCCATTTTTCCGAAATTAAAACTGATGGGTTTAGAACCTTAGAAGAGGGTCAGAAAGTCAAGTTTGAAATCGGTGAAGGACAAAAAGGTGAAGTAGCAAAAAATGTTACGGCAGAATAAATAATAGAAATATATCATGTTTTTATTAAAGAGCATGATATATATTATTGTCAAGGGTTATACCACTGGCAAATAACAAATAATAAATAAAACAATAGGAGAAAAACAAATGGATATTGATGCAATACGCAAACGATTAAACCAGCTACAAACCTCAAATACAAGAACTACAAACTTGTGGAAACCTCAACCTGGAAAAACTCAAATCAGAATTCTTCCATATAAACTAAATTCAGAAACACCATTCATCGAACTATTCTTTCATTATGACTTAGGTGGCAAATCATTTTTGTCCCCAATCTCATTTGGTCGCCCAGATCCGATTGAAGAATTCGCAGATAAACTAAAATCAAGTGGAAATCGTGAAGATTGGAAACTTGGTAAAAAATTGGAAGCAAAGTTAAGAACTTTCGCTCCAGTAGTAGTTCGTGGTGAAGAAGGACAAGGTTCAAAGTTTTGGGGTTTTGGTAAAACAGTTTATCAAGAATTACTCTCAATCATTGCAGACCCAGATTATGGTGACATTAGTGATACCGTAAATGGTCGCGATGTAGTAGTGGAATTCAAGACAGCTGAAGAAACTGGAGCTTCGTTTCCAAAAACATCTATTCGAGTAAAGCCAAATCAAACACCTATCACAGAAGATAAGAAAGTTTTAACTACTTTACTTGAAGATCAAAAAGACATTCGTGAAGTATATAACGAATTAAGTTATGATGAACTTACAGAGGCACTTCAAGATTGGTTAAGCCCAAAAGATGGGGAGACTGAAGAAACTTCAACAGAAGCTTCACAACCAGCATCTTCTACAATTCAAAGTGCAGTAAGTAATACTTCTAATGTAAGTGATGATTTCGACGATTTATTCAATAAGTAAGTAAACTTGTGGTGGTTGTTGAAGCCAGTAGCTAATAAAACCGACTACGTGCGACACATTGTTTAAAAGCCGGATACAACCACTGCCTAAATTTAGGAGACTAATATGTCTGTAGCAGTAAAAGACGAGTTAGCTCACGCTCTCGCTGATACTCTAAACAAGAAATTCAAGGGACAAAAAGTTGCTTACTTTCTCGATGGGTCAAACGCAACACCAACGGACATTAAAGAGTTCGTTTCAACTGGATCATCTACATTAGATTTAGCAATTTCAAACCGACCACATGGTGGAATTGCTGTCGGTAGAATTACAGAAATTAACGGATTAGAAGGATCAGGCAAATCACTTATCGGATCTCATCTATTAGCCGAAACTCAACAAAAGGGTGGATTGGCAGTATACATAGATACAGAAACTTCAGTAAGTAGAGAGTGGTTAGAAACCATTGGTGTAAACGTTCAAGACTTGTTATATCTTCATGTGGAAACAGTAGAAGATATATTTGAATGTATTGAGAGTATTATAGTAAAAATACGGGAATCAGACCGTGATAGATTGGTTACTATTCTCGTAGATAGTTTAGCTGGAGCATCCACAAAAGTAGAAATGGAAGCTGATTTTGAAAAAGATGGTTGGGCTACAAGTAAGGCTATCATCATTTCAAAGGCAATGAGAAAAATTACACAAATGATTGGTAGAGAGAGAATTGCTCTCGTGTTCACTAATCAGTTGAGAGTAAAGCTCGGAGCAATGTTTGGTGATCCTTGGACTACAAGTGGTGGTAAAGCATTACCATTTCACGCATCTACTCGTATTCGTCTCAAGAATATGGGTCAAATCAAAGACAAAGATAAGAACGTATTAGGTATGAAATGTAGGGCACAGATAATCAAAAACAGATTAGGTCCACCACTTCGACATGCCGACTTCAATTTATTTTTCGATAGTGGAATTGATGATAAGGGCAGTTGGTTACAAGTTCTTAAAGATCACAAACTTGTTAAATCTGGAGGAGCCTGGTATACTATTGAATACAAAGGCGATGAAATCAAATTTCTATCAAAAGACTTTAAACAAAAGTTAGAAGAAATTGATGGACTTGAAGAACATTTATACGAACTGATTTGTGGTGTGTCTATTTTAAAATATCAAACAGCAGAACTTGGTATTGATGATGTAGAATACACAAATGAGTTAGATGGTGTAGATTAATTTAACCTGTTCAAGTAGAGACTATAAGTCATAAAATCTACTTGGGGTAGCAGTGAAAAAATGGGTGTGTAACTATTTTGGTTATAGGATGATAACGATGTATATGTTAGAGTATAAATAGATATATACCCACTTTTCCTGTTTTAAATAAAGAGAATATAAATTGAGTAATAAAAGATATTTGTCTATATTAGACGAGATAAAAAAACATGGTGGTGAAGAAGGAAATACTGAAAATCCAAACGAGAATATATTATTAGTCGACGGTCTTAATTTATTTATTAGATGTTTTTCAGTTATTCCGACTACAAATACCAACGGCGTTCATGTCGGGGGAATTTCAGGGTTTCTAAAATCACTTGGATATGCAATAAAACTATTGAGTCCGACCAGAACCATTATAGTATTTGATGGAAAAGGTGGATCAACAAGAAGAAGAAAGTTATTTCCAGACTACAAGGCACAACGAAAAACTAAAATTAGATTAAATAGATCTGATAGTTTTGAAAACTTGGATGATGAAAGGCAGTCAATGATGATGCAATTAAGTAGAACGGCTGAGTATTTAGAAACACTACCAGTAACAATCATTTCAGTAGATAATATAGAAGCAGATGATGCTATGGCATATATTGCAAAACAATTACTTCCTGAAAGTAATCATGTTATTATGTCCACCGACAAAGACTTTTTACAACTCGTGAATGATAAAATATCAGTTTGGAGTCCAACTAAAAAGAAACTCTATAAACCAGACAATCTTAAAGAAGAATATGAGATTAGTGCAAATAATTTTCTTACATATAGATTATTAGAAGGTGATAAATCGGATAATATACCTGGTGTAATGGGAGTAGGATTAAAAACTGCAATAAAGAGATTTCCACAACTATTAGATGAAAATGTAGATGTATCTATAGGTGATTTACTGAAAACTGCATCGGACAATAAAGGTATAAAGATATACGACAATGTTACAAATAGTGAAGATAAATTAAGATTAAACTATAAATTGATGCAGTTAGATGAAGTAGATATTAGTGGTCAAGTAAAATTGAAAATAAATAATATAGTGAATGGTAAAATAACAGAGACCGCAAAAATGAATTTCCAGAAAATGTATATTCAGGATCAGATGCAGCATACTATCCCGAACCTTGAAAGTTGGTTCACACAATGCTGGTCTAAGTTAAACAGATTTGCAAAATTGAGTAATGGGTAGAAAGAAAATATACAAAACAAAAGACGAGTTAAAAGATGCTCAAAAAAAGTGGCAGATGGAACACTACCAACGCAACAAAGATAAGATATTACAACAGGCAAAGGATCGTTACTTAAAGAAAAAACGACAAAAACAAAGAGAAGATAAACGGAGACGGTTATATGGAGACCAGTAAAATAATACGAAAAAAGTTGATTATTTTTTAGATTTCCCTATATTTATTGATGAAAGAATAAATAAATAATATAGGAGATAAATAATGGGAAATGAAGATAAAAGAAAGACATATAACTCAAGTTGGGAAAATCTAAAAAAGGGATCTGGGTGGAATAAAGGGAAAGATAGTAGAGTAGAAGTAGAGTGCAAATTATGTGGTAAAGTAAGTAAAGTATATCCATCTCATGCCGATGGGAAAAAGTTCTGTAGTGTTGAATGTAGAAATAAAGGTCAATCATTAGGATTAACTGCACCGATGAGAGAAGGTACTGGTTGGTCAAAATATAAACACATATGGAAACGGAAATATAACAGTTATAGGCAAAGAGATGAAGTAGATTTTACATTTGATGAAATGTGTGAGATTATGGAAAATGATTTAATGTGTTATTATTGTGGAAGTGGTGAAAGAGAAACTCTTGGACTTGATAGAATAGATAATAATGTAGGGCATATTAAAGAAAATTGTGTTGTGTGTTGTGAGTTATGTAATAGAACTCGTGGTCATGCATTTAGTATAGACCAGATGAAATTATTGGGAGAAGTGATAAAAACTTTCAATATGGATGGTTGGAGAATAATGAGTAAAAAATCCATCAAAAAAATGATGGAAAATGATAATTGGAAAAAGTCAAAGTTCCAGGGGGACATGAATATTATGGAAAGTAAATTATTACTTGGAGATAGTATAGAAAAATTAAAGGAGATTGCCGATCATACGGTAGATTTGTTATGTACAGATCCACCGTATGGTTGAATTAAGCTATGGATTTATGGGTAAAGATTGGGATAAGACGTTGCCACCTAAAGAGATATTTGAAGAGTCATTGAGAGTATTGAAACCAGGTGGATTTGCATTCGTAATGAGTGCTCCAAGAAGTGACGTTCAATACAGAATGGTTCAAATGTTAGAGGAAGTTGGATTTCAAATTGGTTTCTCACCTATCTATTGGACATACGCTACAGGTTTTCCAAAGGCTATGAATATTGGTAAGGCAGTTGATAAAAGATTAGGTAAGGAACGGAAAGTAATTGGTAAAAAGAAAGGAACTTATGCGGATATCCGCCGAGATGAAAACACAGGTCAAGATGGTTGGAGTGGTGAAACTGTAAGTAATAGACCAAGAGTTGAAAGTTATATAACAGAACCAAAGTCAGACGAAGCCAAGAAACTTGATGGAAGTTATGCAGGATATCAACCAAAACCAGCAGTAGAAGTCGTGATTGTGGCAATGAAACCATTAGAGAAGAAAGGTTATTTAGACCAAGCACTTGATAATCAAAAAGGGATCACTTGGTTGGATAATTGTAGAATACCATTTGCAGGAATGAGTGATACAGAACAATATGAAAGTGATAGAAAAGGATTTACAGAAAGAAGTTCCATAGAAGAAGGTTCGGTATATGCTAAAGAATATGGTGGAACATATAATTATGGATTTAAGAAACCTGTTAGTAAAGATTTAGAACAATACAATAAGGATAATGTAGGTAGTCAGAAAAACTTTGATACTGACGCAGAAGGATTATCAAGGGGAAATCAACCATCACGAAAATCTAAAAGTGATTACGATAAATATGTAGAAAAACAACAGTCATTCGGTGGTGCAAAAACAATCGGTAAAGTAAATGAAGGTGGAAAGACATTTCTTAGTGGTGATATGAAACAATTAAACCCGAGTGAAACTTATCAAAAACCAAAAACCACTAAACGACAACCACGAGCAGACGATAATGTATTTAAGACAAGTGGATTTAAGTCAGAGAATAATGATACAGCAGAAGCATCACCACTCGGTAGATTTGCAGCAAACCTATTAATAAGTGATGATATATTAGAAAAAGATTTTAGTAGATATTATAGTTTAGATGCTTGGTGGGAAGATAGGGTTAAGAAATTACCAGAAGAAATACAACGGACATTTCCATTTTTAATTGTTCCAAAGGCGAGTAAATCTGAAAAGAATAGTGGATTGGAAAATAATATTCATCCAACAGTAAAACCCGTAACCTTAATGAGTTATTTAGTTACATTGGGTAGTCGTAAAGGTGATGTGGTATTAGATCCATTTTCAGGAAGTGGAACAACAGGAATTGCTTGTGTGTTTTCAGAAAGGAACTACATACTTATCGAAAGAGAAAAAGAGTATTTTAAAATAATGGAAGCTAGAATCGAGAATGCAAAAAATCCTCATAATTTAGTAGAACACGAATATTTTTAATGAAATATATGGGCAGTAAAAATAGGATAGCAAAGTATATACTTCCTATCATTTTAAAAAACAGAACCGATAATCAATGGTATGTTGAACCTTTTTGTGGTGGATTGAATACTATAGATAAAGCCGGTGGTAAAAGATTGGCTTCCGATAAAAATAAATATTTAATTTCCATGTGGAAAGGTCTTTGTGATAATAAAAAACGACCAAATACTATTAGTAAAGAATTATATTCAAAGGCACGGGTTGAATTTAATAACAACACTAATATAGAATTTGATGATTTTATGATTGGTTGGATTGGTTGGATGGCTTCTTATAATGGTAGATTTTTTGATGGTGGATACAGTGGACATTCGGCTGGAAAGACTGGACGTAATTATATTAATGAACAAATACGGAATGTAGAATCCCAAATTGATAAAATACGAGATATTAAATTTGTAGATGGTAATTACAATGTTATGAATATTCCAGATAATAGTATAATATATTGTGATCCACCATATAAAAATACAAAACAGTATTTGACTTCTAAAAACTTTGATCATGATAATTTTTGGCAATGGTGTAGAGAAATGACTAACATTGGACATGATGTATTTATTTCTGAATATAATGCCCCAGATGATTTTGGTTGCATTTGGGAAAAGAATATCACGAATTCAATGAATACAACAAATACCCATGCTACGACAGAAAAATTATTCAAGTTTGGTGTCATTGATAAAAATAGAAATCAACATCAGAATTTCTGGTAATAAAATCATTGGTTTTGATTATTTCCATGGATATATATTATAAAACAAACATACATTATAGAGAAAAAAATAAATGAGTGAACACTCAACTTTACAACAGTTTGGTAAAACATTTCAATGTAAAATAATATCATCACTACTTGGTGATAAAAAGTTCCTCCAAACAATATCAGATATATTAGAACCATCATACTTCGACTCTGATGCGAATAAGTTTTTAGCAAAAACAATACGAGATTATTTCTTTGAGTATAAAACTGGTCCTACATTAGAAGTATTAAAGGTAAAAATAGACGATATAGAAAACGACATTCTAAAGATGTCCGTGGTAGAAAATCTAAAAGAAAGTTGGAGATATATAGAATCAACTGATTTACCATTTATACAAGAACAGACATTAGAGTTCTGTAAAAATCAAGTTATTAAAGCAGCAATAATGGATAGTGTTGATTTATTAGAAATCGGTAAATATGATGAGATAAAGCAACTCATAGATGACGCAATGAAGGCTGGTGGTGACAGAGAATTAGGACATGAATACATTGATGGTATAGAAGAGCGACTTGCTAACTCTGCTAGAGACACCGTAAAAACTGGTTGGGAAACCATAGATGAAATAATGGATGGTGGTTTAGGATCGGGTGAATTAGGAGTAGTAGTAGCCCCAGCCGGAATTGGAAAATGTGTTGGTGGGTGTACTAAAATTGACATTGCATTTTTTAAACTTGGAAAGTTAATTGAAAATGGTGATACTGAATGGTATGATCCATGGGATAAGATAAAATTAATTGATTCATATGGTTTAGAGAAATTGACATCAGCTTGGAAATTTTTTGATAATGATGGATTTATTAAAAAACAAGTATTAGAAACCATAAACTTAAAAACTTTATTTTCTAAAATAGGAATACCAGAAGTTCAAAATGTAGAATATGAATTGCCATTTGAAATATTAATTAAAACACCGGACGCATATAAAAATATTATAACATTACAACGAACTGAGTTCCTAAAAAATGTTAGAGTTTATTTTAAATCTCACAATAGATCTTTACGTTGTAGTTGGGATCACAGACTTAAATTATATGACGGTGACTGGGTAAAGGTTCGAGATTTAAAGGTTGGTGATAAAATTGTGTCTACCACCGGATATATGTCTGTATTAAAGTTTAACGAAATGCCAGAAACCATTTTATATGATATATCAGTAGAGGACATTCATTGTTTTTATGGTAATGGTATTTTATCACATAACAGTTGGACTTTACAAGCAATAGGAGCATCAGCAGTAAAGAATGGATTAAATGTAGTATATTATACGTTAGAATTAAATCAAAATTACGTGGGGTTACGATTTGATACAGTATTTAGTGGAGTGACTACGGCTAATATAAAATACTATAAAGATGATGTCAAGAAGAAAATTGCAGAATTAAAGGGAACTCTACTAATTAAATACTTCCCAACAAAGGGTGCAACAGTCCAGACACTTTCATCCCATTTGAAACAAATAGAATTACAGGGAACAAATATAGATTTGGTATTAGTAGATTACGCAGATATTCTCCGTGGTGTTGGAACAGAAAAACGACACGTATTAGAAAGTATTTATGAAGATTTAAGAGGTCTTGCAGGAGAATACGACTTCCCCATCTGGACCGCAAGTCAAGCGAATAGGTGTCATATTTTAACTGATAAAGTAGAAACTGAAAATGGCGAAATAGAAATTGGAAAAATAAAAGAAGGTGATGAAATTCTAACTCATCTTGGATATAAAAAAGTTAATAAAGTTTTTCCAGTTGAAAAACAACCAGTATATAAAGTTAAATTGAAATCAGGTAAAGAGATAACTATTTCAGCTAATCACGATTTACCTGTTATGTATGGTAAATTAAAATCAGTTGCAACTGGATTAAAAGTGGGTGATAAATTATTTACAAAGAAATAAAGAAACTTTTTGTAAATCACGAAAATGATTATCCAAATAAAATTATAATGCCAGATTTCAAGTGTGGAAATTCAATAATTGAATTTGATTGTGAATATTGGCACGATGGAAATCTTGATATTCAACGAGATATTATTTTAGAAAGTAAGGGGTATAAAATTTTACGAGTAGATGATGTTTTCTATAAGATGGATGAAAAATATATAGTTAAAAAATGTAAGGAATTTGTAAATGAAAATGCATAACATAAATCCAGAAGATTTTGTAATGGATGAAATTGTTTCTATTGAATTGGTAGGGGAAGAAGATACTGTTGATATTACAGTTGAAGATACACATATGTTTTTTGCTAATGGTATATATTCACATAATTCATCATTAGAAGAAGATGTCATCGATGCAAGTAAAGTAGCCGAATCATATGCAAAAGTTATGATTGCCGATTTTGTTATATCCATGAGTAGAAAAGTAGAAGATAAGATAGCCAATACAGGCCGTTTCCATGTTATTAAAAACAGATTCGGTGTTGATGGAATTACATTTCCAGCTAGTATAAATACAAATAATGGTAGTATTAAAATTTTTGAAGCAAATACACAAGATGGTCAAACAACTCAAAAGAAAATGGATAATAGTGAAGAATATCTACGTAAACAATTAGCAAATAAGTATAATTCTGACAAAGACATGGGTGGATTTGAATAAATATTACTATTTATAATAGTTATGGATAGAGAAATTATGGAGGAATGTTATGGATAAATTCGTTTTAACGGAAAATTTTATAAACGGATACAAGAGAAAAAAGCCACCATTTGGCTTTAATGGATTGGGACTGTTAGTGTATATGCGAACCTATTCCCGTATCAAGGAAAATGGAAAAAATGAAAGGTGGTGGGAAACCATTCAACGGGTTGTAGAGGGTACATATAATATGCAAAAGGAATGGATTGAACAACATCAATTAGGTTGGAATCCATGGCAAGCTCAAAACTCCGCTCAAGAAATGTATGAGAGAATGTGGAGTATGAAATTTCTACCACCAGGCAGAGGTTTATGGGCAATGGGAACTGCTATCACAGAAGAAAAGAAGTTATATGCCGCCCTAAACAACTGTGCATTCGTCTCCACTTCCACACTAAAACAAGATTACTCCAAACCATTCACATTTTTAATGGATGCCTCAATGTTGGGTGTCGGCGTGGGGTTTGATGTAAAGGGTGCTGGTGAAATTATAATAAAGGGAATAAATAGAGATAGAAACGAAGAAACATTTCAAATACCAGATACACGAGAAGGTTGGGTAGAGAGTTTAGAATTATTATTGGAATCATATTTTCACGGAACAGCCCCGATGAAATTTGATTATTCACTCATTAGAGGTCTAGGTGAACCAATAAAAGGTTTTGGTGGTGTGGCGAGTGGATATACACCATTAGAAGAAGTCCATGACACCGTAAGTGAAGTATTAGAAAAGAATACAGGTGAACCAATAACCGTTACCACAATCGTAGATATTATGAATTTGATTGGAAAGTGTGTAGTGGCCGGCAATGTTCGCAGGTGCTTACCTAAATGGTATGAAGTTCTTACTGAAGATGGATTTAAGAAGATGGAAGAAATAACGAGAAATGATAAAGTTTTAACTGCTGATGGCTATAAACAAGTCTTAAATACATTTGATAGTGGCGAACAAAAAGTCCTAAAAATTAAAACTTTAAATGGGACTGAATATGAGGCGACGGAAAAACATACTTTATTAGTTTATAATCAAGATAATGGGTTTGAATGGAAGATGGTTAAAGATATAGATAAAGATAAAGATTTTCTCGTAAAACAGAAAAAATAGTGTCGGGAAATGTATGTTTTTTATCTTTTCTTATAGTTATTATTGAATATAGGAGATAAAAAATGGCACTTGAAATTGTAAAAGTTAATTGTATTATTTGTGGAACAGAATATGAAACAAAAAAGAATAGAGATTATAGGATACGGATTGAAAGTGGATTATTCTACTGTGATAAAAAATGCACTTGGAGTGATAAAGCAAAGAAAATGAGATACAATCATCAAGCTAAAATAATGAAAGAAAAATATGGGTATGAAAACGCATGGCAATTTCCAACTTCCATCAAAAAAATACAAGAAAAGCGTAATGAAACGGAAATAACTGATAAAAAAATAAAAACTTTCCAAAGAAGATATGGTGTAGACAATGCACAACAAATCCCCGAAGTTAAAGATAGAACAATGAAAACTAATTTAAAAAAATATGGAGCAACTGCGTATGTAAATTCTAATGAATATAAAAAAATTAGAATGGATTTTATAAATAGTGAATACGGTGTTGATTATTACACACAGACAGATGAGTTTAAAAGGAAAGCTAAACAAACAATAATTGAAAAGTATGGTAGAGAAGATTATTTTAAATTTGGAACTAAAGAATTTAGAGATAGGATGGTAGAATTATATGGTGTAGAAAATCCAATGCATCACCCAGAATTTGCAGAAAAGGCATTAGACGGATATAGTGGGTATTATAATACAAATAAATTTTATACTATGCCATCCGGAAAACGAATTAGAATTCAAGGATACGAAAATAAAACGTTAGATAATTTATTTCAGTCTGGATATAGTGAAAATGATATTTTATACAAAAAGAGTGATATGCCAGAGATTTGGTATAACTATGAAGGTAAAAAAAGACGATACTATCCAGATTTTTATATACCCGGTGATAATTTAATTATTGAAACGAAAGGCACATATACACTTGAGTTCGATAAGGAAAAAAATAATTTAAAATTTGAAGCAACAAAATCACTTGGATTTGATTTTAAGCTGGACGTTTATTAGGAGATAACATGATAGAAAAATACGGAATAGAAGATTTTAATTTAGAAGATTTTGAACTCGTTACTATTATGGATATAGTTGATGAAGGTAAAGTTGAAAAAACTTGGGACATAGAAGTTGAAGATAAACATCATTTCTTTGTTAAAAATCCTGAAAATGGAGTAGATGAGACAATAGTATCACATAATACAGCAGAAATTGTATTCGGTGATGCTACAGATGAAGAATACTTAGACTTAAAGAATTACAAAAAGAACCCAGAACGGGAACAATTTGGTTGGACATCTAATAATTCAGTATTTGCAGAAATCGGAATGGATTATACTGATATATGTAAACGAATAGTAGATAATGGTGAACCCGGAATTGCATGGTTAGAAAATATGAGAGAATATTCTCGTATGAAAAATGGTGGCGATAACAAAGACCACAGAGTTGCAGGCGGAAATCCCTGTCTGGAACAATCACTCGAAAGCTACGAGCTATGTTGTCTCGTAGAGACATTTCCACACCACCACGATGACTTAGAAGATTATAAAAAGACATTAAAGTATGCATACTTATATGCAAAAACAGTTACTTTAGGAAAAACTCATTGGCCAGAAACTAATAGAGTAATGTTACGCAACAGACGAATTGGTACATCTATGAGTGGTATAGCTCAATTTATTACTAATAATGGATTAAACACATTAAAACTGTGGTGTGAAGAGGGATACGACGAACTTACAAAATGGGATAAAATGTATTCAGATTGGTTAGCAGTACCGAGAAGTATAAAGTTGAGCTCAATAAAACCGAGTGGGACGGTGTCTTTGTTAGTAGGAGCAACACCCGGAATGCATTATCCAGAAAGTAGGTTTTATATAAGACGGATGAGATTATCCAAACAATCGGAATTGATCGAACCATTAAAAAAGGCAAACTATCATTTAGAACCAGCATTCGGGTCAGAAGATAGTACAATGGTAGTAGAGGTTCCAGTTGATGTAGGTGAGGGAATTAGAACTGTAGGTGATTTATCTATATGGGAACAATTCAATTTAGCCGCATTCCTACAACGACATTGGGCAGACAACCAAGTGAGTTGTACGGCGACATTTAATCCAGAAACCGAGTCTGCCGAATTACCACAAGTTTTAAATTATTTCCAATACAGATTAAAGGGAATATCGTTATTACCACGCCACGAACTCGGTGCATACCGACAAATGCCATACGAAGCCATTGACGAAAAGACATATAATAAAATGGTGAAAAAACTAGGCAAGTTGAGTTTTGTTGGTATCGAGGGTGAAGAAGCTGACGTGGAAAAATTCTGTGATTCATCTGGATGTGAAATAATTTACGGTACGGGTGATAATGACGACCAAGAATATTCTTGACTTTTACGATTTTCCGTCGTATATTCACATCAAGATTATTACAGTATAATACCAATTAAACAAAAGAGGTTATAAGATTTACCAAAATATATTCGTAGAACCATTCAAGGGAAAGGTCCACATTTGGGACGACAAAGCCGGATATGTTTCAACACAATACAAAAAGTATGCTTATGTTAGAGACAACTATGGAACTTTTGCATCCTTATACGGTGATAAATTAAAGAAGATATACAGATGGGATAAGACTGCAGAAGGATTATTTGAAAGTGATGTAAATCCTGAAATGCGGACATTAATAGATATGTACGGTCAAAGTGAAGAACCATCTACTGGACATAAAATATTCATATTTGACATTGAGTGTGAAGTAACAGAGGGCTTTCCAGACCCAATGATTGGTCCAAATAAAATCACATCTATTGCAATGTGGGATAACATCAGTAATGTTTATACGTGCTTAGCATTAGACGAACATAAGACACTAGACACAACAGGATTTGGAAAGAATGTCGTAGTTGAGAGTCACCAAACAGAGTATGAATTATTACAAAGATTTTACCAAAAGTATTTAGAGCTACGACCAACTATTATTACAGGTTGGAACGTAGATGGGTTTGATATTCCATATTTATACAACAGAACAATTAAAGTTCTCGGTCAAAGTGTTGCTGACAATCTATCACCAATATCAAAGGTGATGTATAGTAAATACACGAAACGATATAAAATAGCAGGTGTAAGTGTATTAGATTACTTACTACTCTATAAGGATTTTACATTTGGGTCAAGACCATCATATAGATTAGATGCCATTGGTCAATTTGAAGTTGGATCACCAAAAATAAGTTACGATGGAACACTAAACGATTTATTTGAAAACGACTTGAGAAAGTTTGTGGAATATAACATTCATGATGTTAGAATAGTAAAACAGTTGGATGATAAATTAGATTTCATTGATATTGCCCGTGGTATTTGTCATATCGGTCATGTTCCATATGAGGACATATATTTCAGTAGTAGATATTTAGAAGGGGCAATCCTCACTCATTTGAAAAAATTAAACATCGTAGCACCAAACAAACCAGAAAAGGGTGAATATACAGATAATAAGTTCGTAGGAGCATACGTAAAAAGTCCACAACGTGGTAAACATGACTGGGTTATAGATTTGGATCTGACAAGTATGTACCCAAATTTAATAATGAGTTTGAATATCAGCCCAGAAACTAAGTTTGGAAGGGTAGTTGGTTGGAATGCTAAAGAATTTATATCAAAGAAAAAAAAGACACATTCTATCATATTAAATGGAAAGAAGAAGGGCCAACTAACAAATACAGAATTAGAGGACTTTTTTAATGATAATCAAATATCTATTTCAAGTGCTGGTATATTATATAAAACAGACAAAGCAGGTTTAATACCAACTATTTTATCCAAGTGGTTTGATACAAGATCAGAGTTTAGGAAATTAGCTAAGAAATTTGCAGACGACGGAAATGACGAAAAATATGAATACTTTAACAGACGACAATATATTCAGAAAATTTTACTTAATAGTATGTACGGTGTTCTTGGACTTCAGGGTTGGAGATTTTACGATTTAGAAAATGCAACCTCAGTTACAACGGCAGGGCAAGAATTAATTAAGTTTACTGCAAAAATAACAAATCATTTTTATAATAGTGAGATTGGTACTCCAGTTGAAGTTGAATTAGAAAACGGTGAAGTTAGAAAGTTATATGAAAACAATAGAGTTGATGTAATACGAAATGGTAAAAAAATGGAAATAAAAGTAAAAGATTTACTGGAAACCGATGATTTTTTGAGTTAGATTATACAGATGATAATAGAAGAAAAATTTGGAATTTACTTTATAATACAACTAAAATTGAGTATTGGTTACATAATGGATATACAGAAATAGAGGCTGAAAGTAAACGTGTTAAATTTAATTCAAAATCAAAATTATCTATTTCTGTAATGAAGGAAATAGAACGTGAACTTAATATTGAGATCCAACCAGAAGTTCGAATTGGGTGTTATGTGGCAGATGGTAAATATGAAAATTATATTATAGAATTTTTTGGTGATTATTGGCACATGAATCCGCAGTTATATAATGAGACTCATACTATTAGAGGGGGTAAAGTTGCCAATGAAATTTGGGAGTATGATGAAATTAAAATAAATTTTTATGAAGATAATGGATATATCCCAATAATAATTTGGGAAAATGATTGGAATTTGAGTAAAGAAACCGTTTTAGAACATATAAGGAAAATTATAATATGAAAATAAAACAAATAAGGAGGCAGCCAGATCTCGATGTTGATAGAATTATCTACGTCGACACTTGACTGATTCTATATTTTTATCAGTTGTAGACCTCATTAACCACCGTTTCAAAGGTCAAAGCCTGAGTGATGTAATGATGACTCAACGAATAAATGAAATTGCAACTGAAGTTCAAGAATACTTAAATGGTTCATACGACTATTTCGCTAAGAAATTCTGTAACTTAGACACACACCGATTTGAAATCAAACAGGAAATTATAGCAAAGTCTGGTTTATTCATTACAAAGAAACGATATGGTATGAAACTCATTAGTGATAATGGAGTTCAAGTAAATAAGACAATGGTAAAGGGATTAGATACTGTACGTAGTAATTTCGCACCGGCATTTAGAAAACTATTAAACGATGTATTAGAGGACATTTTAGCAAGTGTTCCACGGGATAAGATAGACCATAGAATAACCAGATTTAAGAAGAACATGAGATTAAAAGATTTAGATGATATTTCTTCTCCAACCGGTGTAAAGGGAATTAAGAAATATATTAAAAAGGACAAAGAAAATACTTCAGTATTTACAGTATTGAAGAACGGTATTCCAGTCCATGTAAGGGCAGCAGTAAGTTATAATGATTTATTGCGATATTACAAACGAGATAAAAAATATGGATTTATAAGTAATGGGGATAAAATCCGGTGGGTATATTTAAAGAATAACTCATTAGGATTATCAGTAGTAGCATATAAAGGTTATGAAGATCCACCCGAGATTATGAAATTCATAGAAGATAATATGGATTATGATAAAATCTATGATAGAGCACTCACTAAAAAACTCAATCTATTTTATGAATGTTTAGATTGGGGTAAACCAGTAGATGAAGCACAAAGTATAGAAAGATTTTTTTAATTTTGAATAATCAATCTGATATATATGTATATACGTCAGAACAAATAACAGGAGAGTAACAAATGAACAAACATAAATTAACCCGCTTTATTGCCAAATACCATTTAGGTGGCAATGTAAATGCGGTAGTTATAAACAGTAAAGATGATACATTGAGTACCCGTTTTATCACAGGAGATAAAGCACTTCTCGGTGAATTATCAATGACTAATTGGTCCTTCCAAGATGCCGAGTTAGGTGTATATGATACAGAACAGTTTAGTAAATTGTTAGGAGTTTTAGATGATGATGTAACACTCAATCTAACTCAAGCTGGTGACAAGGCAATTGCATTAGAGGTGTCAGATAAACACTCTAAAGTTAATTTCATGTTATCGGATAAATCGGTTATCAATCAACCACCACCACTAAAGAAACTTCCAGAGTTTCAGTTGAAGATTAAAGTTGATACCAACTTCATCGTTAGGTTCATCAGTGCAAAAGCAGCATTACCAGATACAGATACATTTACTGTAATTACTGAAAATGATGAAGCTAAATTGGTTATTGGTTACTCGTCAATTAATACGAACAGAGTTACACTTCCAGTAGAAACTGAAGTCTATGAAGATATTGATAAAGTATCTTTTAATGCTAACCTATTTAAGGATGTATTGACGGCAAACAAGGAATGTGAAAGTGCAACACTTGAAGTAAGTTCAGATGGGTTGTCCAGAATTAACTTTAAGGTAGATGATTACGATGTGACGTATTATTTGGTGGCTGTCACAGACGCTTCTTGATATTTTTTAATTATTTCCAATTTTCCTAACGATTTTTTTCCTAACGAACTATTTATAGATATGGGAAGAAAGAAATTAAATAGAACGCCCGATGAAATACGAGAACAAAATCGTATTCGTCAAAGGCGTTACTATGCTAAACATCGTGAAGAAATAATATCCAAGAAGATGGAGAAATATTATGAAGGTAAAAAAGACACTACAACGAGGGCTTAATCATAGTAGGAGAAATGAAAAACCAATTTGGGAACATATTCCGTTAGATGGTTTAGATCCAAGAACCAAAGACTTTACAGGTAAAAGAATTCACCATCTTAAAGTTTTATATTCTACGAGAGTAGAAAAATCTCAACGATGGTGGTGGGTTTGTAAATGTGATTGTGGTATGTATGCCTTGAGGCCTAACTGGCAATTAATTGGTAAATATCAATCTAAAAGTTGTGGCTGTCTAATGGGAAAGTCAATCCCTGAAACAGCTGGAACTGAAAATCATCCACTTTTTGGTGGTCATAGAACTTACACAAGAGAAGGATATGTTTTGAAATTTGCACCTGACCATCCTAAATCAAAAGATAGACGAGTCTTGGAGCATCGTTTGGTTATGGAAGCACATATTGGTAGGACTCTCACATCCAAGGAAACAGTTCATCATAAAAACGGAATACGAGATGATAATAGAATTGAGAACTTGGAACTTTGGACTGGTTCTCATCCCCACGGCGTAAGAAAAAATGACCTAACAGATTGGGCAATAAGTTATTTACAAAAAGAAGGTTACAGGGTGATGAATGATAGACTTTGATAATTTCCCAACTTTTAGTGAAGAACATTTTCAATCTTGGACAAATGAATTAACACCGATTGAAGAACATAAAGGTTATTTGGTCAAGCGTGACGATAAATTCAACCTTGCAGGCGTTTCAGGTGGAAAAGTCCGCCAATGTTCTAAACTTGTCTACGATAATTTAGACCATATACTCAATGAGTGTAATGGTGGGATATTAACGGCTGCCGGTATACCGTCGCCTCAGAGTTGTATCACATCCGCAGTTGCTAAGTATTTTGGTCTAAAATGTTTGGTTACATTACTACATTATCCCGACCACATTAAAGATAGTTACAGAGTGAATGTGTCATTGGCACAGAAGTTTGGTGCCAAGGTATATGGAGTAGGTAATCCGAATATATCGGGTCCAGAACTTGATGCCAAGAAATTAGTAGGTGAAACGGGTTATTTTCAGATAAAATTTGGTATGAATGGACGACAAGTAATGAAAACTATTGCCCAACAAGTCAAAAATGTTCCGGATCACGTAGAGACTGTGGTGGGGATCGCTGGGAGTGGTTTGTCTATGTTGGGTGTAGCTATGGGTTGTAAGTTGTATAATAAGAATATTAAAACGATATATCCTGTAGCATTAAGTGGTTATGTGTATAAAAACAAGAAAATGTGGTATGATCGTCTCAATGATCGTCACAAATTTGACGGAGATTTTAAAGTTGTTCAGTCAGATTATCCATACCAACATAAACTAAAACTTGATGAGTCATTACCACTTGATCAAACATACGAAGCAAAGGCATGGGATTGGATGGTTAAGAACATAGAACCATCTGAAAATGTGTTATTTTGGGATGTTGGGATTAAGGAATATGATTTGAGTTATATCGAACCAATCAAATGGCATAAATCAGAATACGAAATGATTATAGATAGAGAATTAAGAAGGAAACATGAGCAAGTTAAGCACAACTTTTTCTAAATCCTGGCTAGAAAAGAAAATAATGTGCGGGCTATGCAACTTCGGCTGCTGTAATCATCCAACGTTTCATGTTGAAATTTCGGAAGATGAACAAGAATTCTATCAAAAAAAATATGGATTAGACCTTGAATTGGAATGGAAGCAAGACGGTTGTTGTAAGTTATTGGAAGATGACAATACAGGTTGTAGTTTAGGAGATGACAGACCAGTATTTTGTAAGTTGTATCCATTAGTAGAAAACAAGTCTAATAGATTAGTGATGAATAATTGGGGATACTTACATTGTCCTAAATCACAACATTATGAATTGGATAAGATAGTGGAAGGAAAGTATCATTATAAACTAAAACCAAAAGTGAGAAAACACAACAAACGAGAAGAATTAATACTCGATGACGAAATAGACAACGTGGTTCATCAGATTTGGTTACAATCTAAAGATTCCATCATTCAACGATATGGTCAAGAATATTACAATAGAATAAAAAATGAAATGAAACAAACAATTAAACACGAGTTCTTTTAATGTATATAGATTACTTTGACAAATTTTACAATATGGAGCCCTATCTCAAAATAGACGAGAAAGATTGGGAATACATAAAAGAAACATTTGAAAAACAAGATGTAAAAGAAAGTCTTGCCACGGTAGCAATGACATATCCACTTCCATATCCTGATTTAACCGAAAAGAGAGCATATAGAGATTTCCAAAAACTAAAAGGTATGAAGTGGAATGAAATAATGGTAGAGGGTGAGTGGTATGCAAGAGAGGGCACCAAGTATAGTTATAATCTAAACTACGATGGAAAGCAGTTAATGTTTAGACGACTAAATGTAGGAAATAGTTGTAGTAATTATTTCCAGATTGAAAACAGATGGTCAGTAGATGGTTCAGTATCACCAGGTCCAAAACGAACTTGGGAAAGTAAAAAGTTTATGACTTCATTAATGGGAAGTGCATACTCACTCAAAGTTCCAAAGATGGACAAGTCAACGTTACGAGTAATGTTAGCTCTACGAAAATATATCTGTTCCCAGTTTAAACCAAATGTGGCAAAAGCAATCTACGATATGTTTAAGGCAGAAACCATCCTTGATTTCAGTGCTGGTTGGGGTGATAGATTGGCAGGATTTTACGCCAGTGACTATGGAAAACATTATGTAGGTTTAGACCCACGAAAAGAGAACCATCCTATATACAAAGAACAGGCAGAGTTCTACGAAAAACATTTAGGATATTTTGAACACGAGAGAAAGTCAGAATTCCATTGCTCACCAGCAGAAGATTTTGACTTCACTCAGTTCAATGACTATTTCGATGTGGTATTCACTTCACCACCGTATTTTTCAGTAGAGAGATACAGTTACGATGACACTCAAAGTTGGGTCAGATACAAAGACATAGAAGGTTGGAATAGAGATTTCCTACAGGCCACCCTCGGTAAAATTTGGCCAAGTATTAAACCAGGAGGTCATCTATTAGTGAATATATCAGATGTGTATTCAGGTACAAAGGGGGTCACAAAAAAGGGTTGGTTAGAAATCTGCAACCCGATGAACGATTATTTATCTGAAATAGAAGGTAGTGAATATATGGGGTGTATAGGTTACCAGTTAGCAAAAAGACCAAATTCTGGTGGAGCTGGAACGGCAAAAGGCTACGAAGATAGTAAATGGACAGAAAAATCCCTTGAAAACAAAGATGATAAAAGTTTTGGAGAGCCAACGTGGGTATTTCGTAAATTAATTTAATTTATTTGTAAAAATGTTATGAATAATACTTATTATAGAGAGATAACATGGAAATAGATGTGAAAATAAAAATTATAAAACTTGGAAGAAATTAAATGTTACAAAACAAACAAAATTCTGAACATACTCTTTTTGTTGAGAAATACAGGCCAACATCATTAGACACTTACATAGGAAACGACCACCTAAAGGAAAAGGTAAGGGTTTATTTGGAAAGTGGAGACATCCCACACTTACTATTATTTGGTCCAGCTGGAACCGGTAAGACAACTCTCGCAAAAATACTCTCAAATAGTATTGAATGTGACTATATTTACATAAATGCGAGTGATGAAAATAGTGTAGATTCTGTTAGAAATAAAATAAAAGGATTCGTATCAACTATTGGATTTAAAGATTTAAAGGTGGTCGTACTTGATGAGTGTTTGGATGAAAATACATTAGTTACTGTATTATCGAATGGGGAACAGATTCAAGTTCCGATAAAAGATGTTGATGAAAACAATGATTTAGTTAAATCTTGGAATGTTGAAAAAGAAGAATGGCAGTGGAGACCATTCCACTTGTGGGATAAGGGTGAACAAGAGGTGTATGAGATTGAACTTGAAAATGGTGAAGTAGTTGTTTGCACTGAAGATCATAAATGGTACGTCGAAGATAAAAATGGTAATCCAATTGTAGTTAAAACAAATCAGTTGGATAACTATAATCATATTTTATCACCATAGTTAGATTTTTTTACTCGAAAAACACAAGTTGGTTATATTTATATATGAACAATGGAGATGTTAAATGAGTATAAAAAAATCTACAAGGCAAAAGTTAAGAGATGCCGCAAATAGAAATGGCCTTGGTGGAGTTCATTATTATGATAAGATTTGTGACAGTTGTGGTAAAGATTATGTAGCTAAAGCGTCGAATCAATTGTTATGTTATGAATGTAAAAAAATAGGTAGGTTGAAAGAATGTGAACATTGTGATTCTAGATTTCATACAAAAAATAATGGAAAATATTGTAATCAGTGTGTCGGTAATAGAGTATGGATGCGAAAACGAGATAATATAAAAATTGCTAAAAAGATACAACATACAAAGAAAAAATGGTTACAATCGGATGAAGCTAAACAATTTTATACACAACTTGGAAAACACAATTCTAAAAAGATGAAAGAGTTTAACCAGACTGAAAAGGGTAAGGCTAATATAAAAAGAAATGCAAAATTAAACTCAAAGTTGATGAGAGAAAAGATTTCCAATGGTGAATTTACACCACCAATAACAAATACATTTACACATTGGGATGCTATAATAGAAGTTAATGGTAAAGTTAAAAAGTTTAGGAGTTCGTGGGAAGCTTGTTTTTGGTATAGTAATCAACATTTAGAATATGAAAGTAAGGAATGTAGAACTAAAAAAACGGATAATGGTAGAGTTTATATGGGTGATTTTTACGATAAAGATACAAAGATATTGTATGAAATAAAACCAAGAAGTTTTTTCTTAAAACAAACAAAAAAAATAGACAGCTTAATAAAACATTGTGATGTGAGTGGATATAAATTCAAGTGGATAAATGAAAATAATATTATGGATTATATAAATTCAGAAATATTTATTGATAATAACAAAATACAATTAAATAAAATGTATGTGGGAATAGGTTATAGTGAACAAGATAAAGATTAAATCTATAAAAAAATTAAAAGACACCCAGCACGTGTATGACTTGTCAGTTGACGGTAATCATAATTTCGTAATAGGTAAAACAGAAACACTTACACATAATTGTGATTTCGTCACCCCACAAGGTCAAGCAGCACTACGAAATCTAATGGAAACGTTCAGTAAACATTCTCGGTTTATTCTAACCTGTAATTATGTAGAACGAATAATTGATCCAATCCAAAGTAGATGTCAAACATTTCAGATAATTCCACCATCCAAAAAAGAAATTGCAGTACATATAAAGGGTATATTGGATAAGGAAGAAATAGAATACAACGTAGAGGACATAGTATTGAACGTTAATAGTGGGTATCCAGACATTAGACGAATAATCAATTCAGTCCAACAGCAATCTATAAATGGTAAATTGACTGTTGATAAACGTAGTATGGTTGAAAATGATTACAAATTAAAATTATTAGAAATACTAAAGTCACAAGATAAGAAGAGCGCATTTAAGAATATACGACAATTATTAGCAGACACCCAAGTTACAGAATTTGCTGATATGTTCAGATTACTATTTGATGAACTGGATTCATGGGCGAGTGGTCATGTCGCGGAATGTATATTAGAACTGGCTGAAGGTCAGTTTAGAGAAAAAAACATCGTGGATAGAGAAATAAATTTTATGGCAACAATGATTAATATATTAAATATAATAAAATAAACAGGAGTTACAAAAATGAGTTATTACGAAGTACAGGTAGTTTTTATAGAAGAAATACAAACAAAAAACGGATCAAAAGAAAAGAAAGTCCGTAGGAATTATTTGGTAGAATGTGATTCAGTAAGTATCGCAGAAACCAAAGCACATGAGTGGTTAAAAGATTCACCATTTTCATTTGAAGTAAAATCAGCAAAAGAATCCAGAATAATGGATGTGATAGAATAATATGAATGTTTTAGTCATTGGAGATAAATGCTTAGATGTGTTTATATACGGTGATATACATAGAATAAGTCCAGAGGCCCCAGTTCCAATATTTGTTCCAACACATACAGAATCAAATGAAGGAATGTCTAAAAATGTGGTGAATAATGTTGAATCATTAGAAATGACTGTATATTCACTTACAAATGAAACTAGTATTGTGAAGAAGCGTTACGTGGATAGTCGGTCAAATCAAATGGTATTACGAGTTGATGAACATGATTATTGTGATAGAATAGATAAGAAAATACTAAGTGGCATAGTAGATAATTCATTTACTCCAATATTTGGACACAAAACCAAGCTTGACGCAATCATTATTTCAGATTACTGTAAGGGATTTTTAGAAGAAGAAGATATACAATTCATTTGTGAAAATAATAATAATGTATTTGTAGATACAAAGAAAAAACTTGGTAAGTGGATACAGTGTGCAGATTTCATAAAAATAAACGAGTTAGAATATCAGAAAAATCACGAACTACTATCTGAAGAAGGATTTGATGATAAACTTATAGTTACACTTGGAGGTAATGGATGTAGATATAAAGATAAAGTATTTTCAGTAGAAGAAGTTCCAGTTAAAGATGTTAGTGGGGCAGGTGATACATTTATAGCTGGACTTGTTAAGGAATATTTAGAAACAAATAACATAGAAAGTGCAATACAATTTGCACAGAAATGTACAACTCGTGTAGTTCAGAAACACGGAGTTGAAATGGTTACATTAGAGGAGTTACAAAATGGCTAAACGAAAACCACCACAACAGATTCAACAAAAGGTTGATTTAACAAAGGCAGACACAATAAAATGTGATGATTGTGGAAATTATCTATTTATTACTTCACACATAATAAAGAGAATATCTGCAATCCTATCACCCACAGGACAAGAAGCACTTGTACCAGTTCAAGTTTATAGTTGTGGTAATTGTGGTAAAGTTCCAAAGATGTTTATAGAGGGAGCTGGACTTGGTTTAGAAGAAGTAAATAAACCAAAGAAAGATGCACTTTCACGACCAGATTTGATGGGATAATGACAAAGAAGTTTGATAAATGAAAGATAAACTTTATCATAATCCGAAATTAGAAGTTAGAAAATCTCCCCTACAGGGATATGGTGTTTTTGCAAAAGAGGATATAAAAAAAGGAGAATTATTGGAAGAATGTCATTATTGTGAATTGGAAGAATATTTTGATGATGATAATTTTCACAGATATATCTATTCTCTTTTTGATGGAGAATTACCAAGTGGTCAACCGAAAGAGCAACATTGTGTGGTATTTGGATATGCAGCATTGTATAATAGTGCAATTAAATTAGAGGATAGAAGTGTTTATTGGAAATTTAAAAAACATATTAATTATAAAATTTTTGTTTTGCAATCCACTAAAGATATAAAAAAGGACGAAGAACTTTTACAGTGGTATCCTAATGGATTGGATATTGATGAATAAATGATTAAATTTAAACCAGATTTAATAAATTATAAAGAAGTTGAAATTATACCAGAAATAAATCAAGTTTTTGACTTAGATGAAGAAAAATTAAAATGGGCTATAGATGAATTTCAAGTAGAATTGAATTGGGAAGATATGTGGTCGATGGAAGATGCAAAACAACGATTAAAAGATGGATGGTATTTTAATATTTTAGAAATAAATAATAAAATCGTGGGGTGGGTTTGGTTTAATATCATAGAAAATGAACTTTGTAATTTATATGTACATAAAGATTATAGAAATACGGGATATGGAGAGCAATTAATATATTCAATTACAAATTTGGTAAATAAGAAGAAAATTGATATTTATAGTATGGTAGATGGGTGGAATATAAAAAGCATAAATGTATTTAAAAAATGTAATTGGGAAGAAATTAAATGAAATTAAATTATTTTAGTTTTAATAATTATAGTAGTTCTATTGTAACTCAGTCTTTGCAAGCTGCCGCTCCCTTTTTAACAGGAAGTAATCCTGAATATTGGTCGGGAAAGGGTGATAATTATGGAGTAATTGCCGGATATGATTGGGTCCCTTCAAGTGGATCATTAAAGTTATTAGAACTTAACACGAATATTCAAACTCCACCTGAAACTAATTTTTTAGATAGTGCAGTTACTTGGTGGAAAG
>Ga0257127_1000370_pt1 | contig 40417 bp, 41 predicted proteins | sample SI060_135mmetaG_FD_190152 | JGI IMG/M metagenome (GOLD analysis project Ga0257127, IMG submission 190152) | Marine microbial communities from Saanich Inlet, British Columbia, Canada - SI060_135m | ecosystem: Environmental > Aquatic > Marine > Inlet | place: Canada: British Columbia | collected... | reverse complement strand
AATAGTAATAGTAATAGTAATAGTAATAGTAATAGTAATAGTAATAGTAATAGTAATAGTAATAGTAATAGTAATAGTAATAGTAATAGTAATAGTAATAGTAATAGTAATAGTAATAGTAATAGTAATAGTAATATAGTATTTATTAATACATAGTATATATAAGGATAACTACCTTATTCATATGAATATGTTATTTACAAATAAATATTATATTACAAGAACAGGCGATTTTGCTACAGATGCAAACAAAAAACTAGGGTATACCATGCTTGGAGTTTGCCTTTGTTATAATGATTATATCGAACGGGGAACGCTAGAATATGCATCGATTTTCATGGGGGCAAGTTTATTTTGGACAGCAATTGAACTGTTTTTGAATATGACTAAAAGTCGGCTAATCAAACCAATGGTACTACAAGTAAGAAGACGAGTAAGAATACCAGTCAATAAGTACATCGGGATTGCCCTTCAAGGAACGCAAGAGGGGGGCGTAGTTACTGTGATTGGTCTTTATTTCGGAGATAGATCGCGATCCATTCATTATCAAACCATATATCATATTATTATTCTCTATATGATGCTAAACATGACATGTAAGAAATCGAACTTAAAAACAAGATCAAGAAGGCAAATTAATACTTACAGTTCACTCTCAATTATGGGAACCGTTACGTTATATAATGCAGCGACCCTTTACTATAATCAACGCCATCTATATCGAATACTTAATATGTTTTTATCCATGATATACATCAGTTCCATATGGACGTACGTGTCCTACAAGAAAATGTTCCGAAATGTGGAGACAGAAAGCATTAACAACAAAACAAACGAGTATGAACTTGATACTTCAACCAACAAAACAGTATTTAATATTCTCGCTTATGATGTAATTTTTGAGATAGGGATTGCATATATCACATTTTATAATTTATTCATCGTGCATTTTCCATTTTTTATGTAGCCACCATATGAATAACATAATTCAAATTAACTCGTATTATGTTATTACCGTTCTATTATGCAAGAGACTTGCATTTTGTATTACCGAACAAAAAGGTTATCAACGAAAAAGACTTTTTATATTCAGCGTGTTGTCGCTTAAAATAAAGAAGAAATCCAATGATAACCACTCCACAAACACCAATAAATAGATTGTCCATCATATTCTTCAAAAAAGGTACAATCTCTACATTCTCGCGTATTTTTTCATAGTATTCGACATAATTTCGAATAACTAAAATAAAAAACAATCCCACCAACGCGGCAATAGTGAACGTGATGTCCATTTTATTAAAGAAAATAAAGAACATCCATATCATAACACTTTGCAAAGCAACACTATGTGGACTGACAGCTCCTTCAGATGATGCAAATCCAAGTGAAAAATAAATAATCATAAGAATGACTATGTTTTTAACATACATATTTTCGGATAACAGCTTTTGCAATTGGCAGCTTAATGTCTCTGCGACAAAGTTACCAGACACAGCAACTAATAATAAAAATATCCCAAGAATGAACGAAAGATCAAAATGTTTGCTCGCATCACTTGACATTATCAATGCTATTTATTATAACGCAATATTTATTTTGACAAAATTATTCATTGTACGACAGTCTATCTAGTATAACTATATTACGTGATGATTTCACAATATTTCTTAATAATTGTTTGTGGAACAAGCGTGTTTTTATACTTTTCTATTTTTTTATGACACTTTCCAATAGTAACCTCGCTGATCTCACTCACTAGTTTCACCTCTCGTTTTGATATTGATATACCACACAATTGTATAATGAAATAGATAATTCCTGCTGCAATTGAATGTGGTGTATTTTCGGGCATAAGATTTAATTTCTCTACCTTGATACTGATAAAATGACAAAGACGGGTGAGTTCCTGGTTCATATTTAGACGACTACAGTAACGTTCAATAAAGTCATCTGGAGTTGTTTTATTTAATACGGTTTTATCGGTATTGTCCATATCTTTTTCAATCACGTTAATGATCTGTTGTACATTTTTACACCCTCTTGTAGCATTTTGCACATCTAAATGAAAGATAGATGCGATTTCTTTGGGCGTGCGAGGATTATTATTAACGCGACATGATATGTAAATAGATCCGCCTAAAATACTTTCCCTGTTTTCTCCACGAAATGTCTGATAATACTCTGAAATCTTTTTGTGATATCGTAGAGCATCGTCAATAATAAGTTTGGGCATGCCCGCGTTGTGTGCCATTGTATAAATAACCTGAAACTCGTCATACTGAGATTTTTCTTTGTAAGGCATCGACTGCCATTCTGTATATCTGCGGATTTTTCGCATTTCATATGAGGTATGTCCATTACATAGTACCTTGCACCCGTATGAAGATTCTTTAAGAAGCGGGTTTATCGGCATACCACATCGTGTGGGATCCCCACTTTGGTTGTCATCTGCTCCGTAATATCTCCATTCCGCGGTCTGGTCAGTCGTATCTTTATAAATAATTCCACATTTTGTGTTTGTGCAAGTTAAAAACCCTTCTTCTGAAAATGCTAAACTAAATGAACACTGATCACAGCATTCTCGATCACCACATTCTCTGTATATACATTCTAGACTACTTGTTCCCTTTGATTTGTCTCCGACTTCTGTTTCAAACACATCCCATAGTTTCATTTTGTCGTGTAATGTTCTCCCACTTTTATTCTTTTTACTTGTGTATTTTGGCATTGTATACCAAAGTTAAGTTAAACCTATTTAGTGAGCGGATATTTATTTTCCGTATTTACGGCATTAAACATTCAATTTATAAAGATACAGTTTATTAACTCATATAAAATCTGTGGTTATCTTATACTATCTTACTGAAAAGAAATGGGAAATACCTTCACAAAATCCATACATAGCGACAATACTGATCAAACAGGAGGTTCACGTTCAATCTCAGAAGAAGACATGTCTACTCTACGCGATGGCGATGTTCTCGATATCATCGTATCTCACTATATACTAACAATGAATATGGAAAGCTTATCAGACTTAAACAAATCTGGAAAGTGTCATGAAATTACTCAACTTACAAACGAGGCATTTACAAAAAAAGCGACGATTGGTGACATACTTGCAAAATATAATGACATGTTTAATGCGAATAAAACTGAATATCAAGAGCACATGTGTTCAGATATAATATCTGTATACATGAATATTGCTAAAATATACTCGGTGATTGTTTCCGCAATACGTCCTAGTTATGAATATAAAGATGAAAAGGGAGATATTCAAACTAGAGCCATATTTGACGAAAGCGTTGATGTATTTGGCGAAGATCTTGCATTATCTAAACTAAGTTTTTGTGGAGCAAAAATACAAAGTCTTACAGGAAATGGTAATGTGTGTCATCAAGACAATAACTCAATGGAGACCCATTTAGACATCCCAGAACTCTATGATCTATTTTGCGATGCTGAATATGACATAGAGACGGGAGCGTTTCTAGGAATGTCACCAGAAACCAAAAAAGAATATAGGCAAAGTCTAGAAAAGTTTTACAAATTATTTACGGGAAACTCTTCCCTTCCTGATCATATACATAGATTTGGGGACATACCATTAACAGACTATAATAAAAGTAATATATGTAAATATCGCAACTTTAATGCCGACGATTGTTATGATGCTATTGGAAATAAAACGACATGCCCCGCTAAAAAAGAAAAGAATATTCCACCACAAACATCTAGTGAACAGAAAAATAGACTTTTAGAAACATATGCAATCAACTTGAGAAATATGGTATCTAATGTCAACGCCCGCCAAGCAAAGCTCACGTCAATATTAAACGAACTATTTGTCTTCGACAAATCTATACCTGATCAAGTAAGAGTTAACAATAAAGTCACTACAGAGAGAGTAAAAGAACTTACTCGAACTGTTCGAGAACTTGTAAACCAAATAAACCTGTCTTGTAGTATTGATTACATGAATGGGATAAAAGTATATGAAGCCATTATTGAAATGCAGGTACTTGATACAAGCATAAAGCAGACAGAATACATTAAAAAACTCATAGAAATAATAAAAAATCCATCATCTGGATAAAATATCACACTTAGTTACTTATGGTGTGTTCTTTATCTTGTTCATATCAAATAAAAAGGTCTCATCATATACCATATTTCCTTTTGGTTTATAATTATCAATTGGCGTATATTTCTTATCTTTCTCTTTTGTTGCAACACTCTGGGTCTTAGACTTCTGAAAAACATTCTGTCCAGATTTAAAGACAATATTGGTTCCCGATTGACTGGCGTTACTTGTCGTGGGATCTCTATTTCCAATATTGTATTTGTTATTTGTTTCATAATCAATATCTGGTTTGGGTGTTAAATCATTTCCTTGATTATCATATACTCGTCCCGTTTTTTCCTTTATTTCTTGAATAACGTAATTGGGAACCCAATGCTGCCACGTTATCATGAGTGTGTTAGGGTGAAAATATTGAACTCTAAATCCATTCGTTTTTAGTTTATCCATTATAAATGCAATGCACATTCCTTGATCATAAGAAGGAATGCCTAACATTATTTCTGGCACAGTAAACCAGCATAATTTCTCTCCAGTTCTTTGTCTAGAAGTAGTTTGTATTCTAGCATGAATTCTTTTCAACATTTTACTAAAAGTTTTTAACTGTTCTACATCCTTTTCCCTTTTTTTTTCATATAAATCATCCATATTTATATGATGATCTTCAATATCTTCATCATATTTATGAAGTGTAAATATATTTTCCATTGTATAATTTCATATACGAAAAAAATATAATAAATGGAATGCACTCTATTATAATAAACATACGTTGAATACTAAAATATGACAATCAAGCATCTTGTTTTACCGGGCGGAGGAGCAGCATCCATTCGTCTTCTCGGAGCACTAAAAAAGTTACATGAAAACAACATATGGAATGAACAAAATATAGAATCGATCCATTCTGTATCTGCGGGAACATTACTTGCCGTTTTGATTGCACTCAAGTTTGATATGGATACAATTGTTGATTACATGATAGGGAGACCATGGGATAACGTTTTTCAAATAAGCCTCATGAATATTTTTGATGTATTCGCAAAAAAGGGATTTTTTGGAACAGAAACTATCGAGACATTTATGAAACCATTTTTTAACACCAAAGATATATCTCTTGATATAACTATGCAGGAGTTCTACGAGCTTACTGGAGTAAAACTATTTTGTTATGCGGTTGAAATTAATTCATTTCAGTTAATTGCCATTTCAAATGAAACGTTTCCCGATCTCCCTCTTCTTAAAGCAGTTCATATGTCAGCTGCATACCCTCTCATGTTATCACCGGTGATATTAGATGGAAAATGTTATGTTGATGGAGGAATAATTACGAACTATCCCATCACGCAATGTCTTAAGTTATATCCTGAGAAAGAAGAAGTTCTTGGTATAGGTGGATCAACGCGCGGAACTTATAATCGCGATATAACAGAAGATACAACTTTATTTGAGTATTTACTTGAACTTATATACAAGATCGTCGTCAATGTATACGAAAGGAGAATAGATTTTCAGAATAGAGAAGATATTCCAAATTATGTAGAAATAGAGATACCGTCTGTAACAATTACCAACTTACAAAATGCATTCAGTGATATTGAAGAACGAAAAAAGCTGTTAAATGATGGAGAAATATCTGCACAAGAGTTCGTCGACAAAAAATGTATAGATAATTGTCAATCAGAAAAAGAAGACGAGAAATCAGATGGCGAAGAACTGTGTGTAGCTATTGATAAACAAACTAGGGAAGATATTGGCTCGAAAAAGTTTGACACATCAGATACTCCATGGTGTTTTGATAATATGCCTATTGTATAATACGATACAAATACACTACATAATCAATGATTTTTTTTAATTCTAGGAGCAGTTGTATTTTTTTCAACAACATCACCCGAGCTGCTTTCAACGTTCATATACCGTATCGTATAAAATGGTGGCTTGTCGTGATGGACATCTACAACTGTTGATTTAATAAGTGGATCAGTATAATTGGGTATATACCAAACCGTGTCACCTTTTACGTGCGTATATGTTGGATTTATAGTAAAGCAAATATCTGTTGTATTCTGGTATTTGTCTTCGTACATTTTACCTTCATATATATGAACCTTTCTTCTCAATATATCTAACTCTCTATCCAATTCGGGTGTACACATTTTTTTAAGATTATTTTCATACTCTACAAAACATAACGGCTTTGTATATGAAGCTTGGTTAGTAAAAAGGTTTGAATAATATACTTGATTTCGGGTATTCATGCACATAACCCATGGTTTTGTATTCGGCAAGATACCCTCGGGTAATTTTCTTGTGGACGTTTGCCCAGGTTGATTGGTTTCGTTACTATTAGATCCGTAACTAAATAACATCTATACTAACTAACTAACTAACTAACTAACTAACTAACTAACTAACTAACAAATTGATTGTATATAATATAAACGCCTATAAGTTATTACTATAGTTTACGATATAATAACATCTTGTTATAAGATATTATCCGCAAATCATCATGTTCACATATCTAGACGAGTTAGATACTCTAGTAGATACATTGCATGAGATAACGTTTGATAATATTCCTTCTTTAGAAGACGAAACGTTAACTTACGAAGAAAAAACAGATATTGTAAACACCATTATACAACTGATGTTCGATTATACGTGTCAAAATCCAGAAAAGATACACTGCCCATCATTTCACGAAGAAATGATGGAGGCAGTAGAAGACCTCATTGATGAAACTAACGTAGAGAACCCTGGATCTAGCATTGTAAATGAGAATGTGGAAGATAATTCATTAACAGAAATTGTTGATCATGCAATTGATATGTTCTACATACAGGTAATGCCTAAGAGATCATATAACACAAACTATATGACAACCGATACCGCCCAGGTGATGTTCCCGTGCAATGATGATAAAAGAGCAATTTCAACTACTCTGCGGCATTTAAAAGAAATACCTCAGCCAGAACAGCGAACAATGGAATGGCACACGTATCGTCATAACTTTATTACGGCAAGTAACGCATCTAAAGCAATCGAAACAGAATGCACGCGAAATCAGATTATATTCGAAAAATGTAAACCAATCACTATGGATACAGTGATGCCAAATCTCACAGGAATTCCCATATCCAATTATCCGAAATTAGATATAGTTAAGTTTGCAAAGACATCTGAAGAGTTAGAAATCATTCAATCGAGAATATTCTTAGCTGTAAATATTAACACGCCAATGCATTGGGGACAACGATATGAGGCGGTGTCTACTATGTACTATGAGATGCTACACAATGTAAAGATTGGGGAATATGGATGTATCCCACATCAGAAACACAACTTTCTTGGTGCGTCGCCAGACGGAATTGTAGAAACTAGAGATAGTCATTTGTATGGCCGTATGCTTGAAATCAAAAATATAGTAAACAGAGACATAACTGGCATTCCTCTTAAACCATACTGGGTGCAAATGCAATTGCAGATGGAAGTTTGTGGTCTAGATTATTGTGACTTCTTGGAAACCAGATTTATAGAATATGAAAACAAGGAAGAGTTTGAAGAAGACGGAACCTTTCTAGAAACCAAACCATTGGATAACAATACTAAAAGTTCTTACCTGAAAGGTATCACATTGTTCTTTATAAATAAAGATAATCTTCCTGAATATGAACACAAACCGCTTGATATGGCAGAACCCGAATATAAAAACAAATGGTTCCCTACAACTATTCAAACACATCGTGATCGCGGACATTACTTAGTGCACACTTACTACTGGAAACTTAAAGAAATAAGTTGCGTATTAGTATTGCGGAACAACTTATGGTTTGAATTAAACCTACCTACGTTTGCAGAAACATGGAACACTATTTTGAAAGAACGAAATACAGGATATGCTCACCGAGCTCCAAAAAAAAGACCTCAACAAGAAAATGCAACAGGATGTTTGATACAACTTGAACCAGAAAATGAACCAATAAATAAAATAAATAAAATAAATAACAAAACTATTCCTGAAATATTCGCAGAACTTGACGAAAATAGTGATAATGACAGCAAGAGTAGCAACTCGGATATTATCGAACTGTCTGCACCATCTCCTTCCCCACCTCAACCACCTCAACAAAACGTCGTGACTGGATCTCCTGCCTTAGTTATGCACATAAGAACAGAATCCATGGACGAAACACATATATAAAATGTATGTGTATTTAATACATTAAAAATGATAGCATTATGCTATCATTTTTATTACATACGGTATATAACTTTTGTTATGATGCATCTGAAGAATTACACCCTTGAAGATAAAGGTTAGAGATAAATCTATACTATATATATTGAACGGGTTATGTCGACTTTTAGTTCATCGGGATCTATTCTAGATAGTGAAGATGCTTCTGATATGATTGTCATGAAAAGGAGTGGTCAGCCAGAGAGTATCTCATTTGATAAAATATTGCGTCGCATTAAAAAAATAGGTTCCGAAGTAGGAATAAAACTCAACTATACATCTCTTGCGATGAAAGTAATTGATCAGTTATATAATAACATAAGCACCACAAAAATAGACGAACTTGCGGCAGAACACTGTGCTGTCATGTCTAGTCAACATACAGATTATGGTATTCTTGCTGGACGCATTGTTGTAAGCAATCATCAGAAAAACACATCTGGGTCATTTTGTGATATTACAGAACAAATGTACCTCTCTCATGAAAATGGAGGTGCAAGAATATTGAATACTGAATACTATAATGTAGTATGTAAGCACGGGAAAGAGATCGAGGAGATGATTGATTATAATCGCGATTATTTGATTGATTATTTTGGTTTTAAGACATTGGAAAGGTCTTACCTGTTTAAACTAAATGATATTCTTGTAGAAAGACCTCAACATATGTGGATGAGGGTGGCAATCGCAATACACGGAACCGACATGGAGGCAGTTCGGGAAACATATGATCTCATGTCTCAAAAGTATTTTACACATGCTACTCCAACTCTTTTTAATGCAGGAACACAACGCCAGCAAATGAGTTCGTGCTATTTAATTGCGATGGAAGAAGACAGCCTAGATGGTATTTTTAATACATTACACGATTGTGCTCGCATTTCCAAATGGGCAGGCGGCATTGGTCTACATATTCACAACATTCGCTCAAATAAATCATTGATAAAGGGAACAAATGGATTATCCCACGGCATTGTTCCTATGTTAAAGGTTTTCAATGATACAGCAAGATTTATTAATCAAGGCGGAAAAAGAAACGGATCATTTGCTATTTACATTGAACCATGGCATGCTGATATCGAAGAGTTTCTAGAAATGAAAAAGAACCACGGAGATGACGAAATGAGAGCAAGAGATCTATTCTATGGATTGTGGATACCCGACCTATTCATGAAAAAGGTTGAAAATAACGAAGAATGGTGTTTATTTTGCCCAGACAAATGCCGTGGACTTAGTGATGCAGTCGGGAACGAGTTTGAAACATTATACAGCGAATACGAAAAAAATAATATGTACAATCGACGGGTATCAGCAAGAGAACTATGGTATCGTATACTTGATTCGCAAATGGAAACTGGAACTCCATATCTGTTATATAAAGATGCGTGCAATAGAAAGTCAAACCAACAAAATCTAGGGGTGATTAAGTCATCAAACTTATGCACAGAAATCGTTCAGCACTCGGACGATAAGGAAACTGCAGTATGTAACTTGGCAAGCATTGGTCTTCCAACTTTCGTTGATGCCGAAACAAAAACATTTGACTACGGAAAGCTGCACGAAGTCACCAAGGTGATCACCAAAAATCTAAACAATATAATTGATTTCAACTTTTATCCAACCGAGAAAACAGAGAAAAGTAACCAACGCCATCGACCAATCGGAATTGGTGTCCAGGGATTGGCCGACACATTCGTTTTAATGGACATCGCTTTCTATAGTGACGAAGCAAAAGAGGTGAATAAACATATTTTTGAAACTATCTATCATGGTGCGATGGAACGTTCCTACGAATTAGCAAAGCAACACGGGGCATACGAAACATTTGTCGGATCCCCTCTACAACTCGGAAAGTTTCAGTTTGATCTTTGGGGAGTTGAACCTAGTGATAGATACGACTGGGAGGATCTTCGGAATAAAATTAAATCTAGTGGTGTAAGAAACTCATTACTTGTTGCACCCATGCCAACAGCTAGCACGTCACAAATATTAGGATTTAACGAATGTTTTGAACCATTTACAAGCAATCTTTACAGTCGCAGAACACTCGCGGGAGAGTTTGTTGTAGCAAATAAATACCTCATGAAGGAGCTTATTGATCTCGGTATATGGGACGAAAAAGTAAAAAATCATATCATTGCAAATAAGGGAAGTATACAACAACTTGATGGTGTGTCTCAAAAACTCAAGGATAAATATAAGATTGTCTGGGAAATGCCCATGAGACATATAATTGATATGGCCGCGGATAGGGGAGCATTCATATGCCAAAGTCAAAGCATGAACCTATGGGTAGAAAAGCCAACGTATAAAACACTCACATCGATGCATTTCTATTCATGGAAAAAAGGACTAAAAACTGGCCTTTATTATCTACGCCGTAAGGCAAGCCATCATGCACAACAATTTACAATCGAGCCCACTAAAAAGGTAGAACCTGCCAGCATAAACGAAGAAGTATGCGAAATGTGTTCGGCCTAAATTGATTATATTTTATTTGATAGTTCACCCCAATCAAACAACGATAATTAAATAACATAACCTATACGATTATGTTATCTAATGCCGACTCCAGATACATGGAGCTCGCCATGGAAGAAGCAACCAAATCTCCAATTAGTTATCAACTGGGGTGTATTGCGGTTGTCTCGGGAAAAATAGCTGCACGAGGATTTAACCATTACAGAACCTATTCAAAAGATGGCATGATTGGAGATTCTTGTTCATGTCACGCAGAAATAGATGTTCTCAGAAAATGTCTCAAACAAAACATTACCAAAAAGATAAATCTATACGTTGCTCGCGTATCTCATTCAGGACAACTAGTTTGCTCAGCTCCATGCATAGAATGCTTCTTAAAAATGAAAGATTTTAAGATAAGAAGTATTATTTATGCTGATCATCAGGGAAATATTATCAAGCGAACGGTCGATGATTTCCACACTTCCCATAGAACAAGCGGACAAAGAGCGATTAAATCAAAACGGGTAAAGTGCTACGTATAAGCAATGCAATACACTATCCGCTATCTATATTGTCATACTCATTATTTACTGTGTATTGTTTACATAATCCAAATGTTTTTCTATGCCACGGACTTAACCCATATTTCATAATACCTTCTCTATGTTGGTTGGCGGCATAGCCTTTGTTCCCACGAAGAAGATACCTTTCATCAAGTTCAGGATGATCGTCGCACATATTTTCAATATAACTATCTCGCGACACCTTTGCGATAATAGACGCCGCTGCAATACTACTATACAAATTATCACCACCCTTTATACATTCATGTGTGTAACATTCAAACTCTGCTCTTTTCTTATTCCATATGTTATGACATTTAAAATAATTTCCATCAATTAACAAAAGGGTTTTATCGGGATTTAAATTATTTCTATCAATAAGCTCCTGAACGCAATCATGCATTGCCTTCTGAGTAGCCTGTAGAATATTATTATTGTCAATCGTCTTCTCATCTTCGTATTTTACTGTCCAATCAGTGCAGTTTTCCAATATGTACTGGTACGTTTCGTTCAGTTTTTTACTTGAACTAAACCGTTTACTGTCTTTCATGAGTGAATATGTGTAAGTGTCGCTATGTTTAGGTAAAATAGCTGCAGCAACATATACTCTTCCGAAAAGAGGGCCTCGTCCTACTTCATCCACCCCAATTTCCACAATTTCAGGATCTTCGTTATAATGATGCCGCGTTGTAGCCATTATGATATATATGATATAAACTTTATTATGATAGAATAAACCCACAATTGTTCAATTTATCTTCATCCCATATAATATTTTTACTCTGTAAATATATATATACAAGGAAGAATGAAACGGATTACTATCACAACATTAACAATCGGACTTATTTCATTAGTGATTCTTCTTATTGCAACTATGCTTGCACAGCGTATGTCTAAAGAAGGTCTTGCAGGTGCAGGAGGAATATCCGCAAGATTTTTTACTAGTGGAACTATGCAAAGAGATGGTGGACCAAAACTCACCCTTGATAGCAACTTAACCGCTTCTGACGGTAAGCCCATGTTTGATGTCCCACTACCAAAACAAGGACCAGGCGAAACTTGGGAGGATTTCCAGAATAGATTATCTAATGAAAAGTACGGATGGGGTAATTACTATGTTGATGTATATGAAGATAACACCTGGTATGAATTAGAATATGTAGACGGCGAAAATAAATTGGCTGTAAACAGTACTGGTTCCGTGACCATCAAATATAACGATTTTCTAAATGAAGGTCTTTCTTTCGATGACACCGAGTTTAAGTCATGGAACAGAAAATCTCCATTGAGAATTACCTTAGATTATGTTCGAAAAGATGATGAAAAAAGATACACTAGTTCATACTATTTTTATGATGGCATTTTCACATATGATTGGCCTCCTCCAAAAGTGCCTGCTGATCCAGTTTATGATCCACAAACTCGTCAACAATCGGCACAAGTTTCTTCTACTGTCTCTCCTGCAAGTTTCGATGATTTCGGAACACCTGTGCATTCAACTCCCGACTATGAAGGAGGAATGGGAGGACCCGGAGGAAGACGTCCTATTGTTATAAATGTAAATAATACTGGGGGAGCTTATGCTCCACAAGGAAGTATGGCGCAACCCGCTCAATCTATGTCTCCAAGCGAACTTCATGTTACTCACGAATTAAGCAAAAATGCTGAGAAAAAAATCACAAAAACTATGAACTTTATGGAGTTTGTCATAAAAAGTTCGCAAAAATAGAAAGACATCATAAATCTGAAATATATTATTTATCTTTATAAAATATATAGTATACTTGAATATGAAGTCGATTTCTATTAATACTCTAATAATAGCTCTAGCGGCACTAGTTTTCATGCTTGTATCAATTATGATTGCACAATGCATGTCACGCGAAGGTGTTCAAAACAGTGAGGTGTATTTTCCTCCCTTTCCTCCTCCTCTTTCTCTTGTTGATCCTCCTCCTCCTGTTTCTCTTGTTGATACTCTTCCTCCTGTTTCTGCTGCTGCTCTTCCTCCTCTTTCTCTTGTTGATCCTCCTCCTCCTGTTTCTTATCTTCGTCGTATTCCTTCCTCGCCCAGTGGTTCCCCCGCAGCGGGTCCAGCGGGAACCGCCGGTCCGATGGGAACCGCTGGATCGATGGGGCCCGCTGGACCTGCTGGAGCTGATGGACCTGCTGGAGCTGATGGACCTGATGGGCTCGCTGGACCCGCTGGACCCGCTGGACCTGCTGGACCCGCTGGACCCGCTGGACCTGCTGGAGCTGATGGGCTCGCTGGAGCTGATGGGCTCGCTGGACCCGCTGGACCTGCTGGAGCTGATGGGCTCGCTGGACCTGCTGGACCTGCTGGAGCTGATGGGCTCGCTGGACCTGCTGGACCTGCTGGACCTGCTGGACCGATGGGACCCGCTGGAGCTGATGCTGTCAATAGTGCATCTCCTGTAAACTTTGTTAACTCCCAGCCTCTTGTAATAACCCACGAATTAAGCGAGGATGCTGAAGAACAACTTACAAAGACAATGAATTATTTGGAGTTTATTATCAAAAAATCACAAAAATAAATCGATCTAATGATATATTATCTACTATATATTCTACACGTACAATATATAGCAGTCTTTCATATTATACAATAGATACAACTATGTTTTGTAGCTCACGGATTAAAACAATTGGAATAATAGCCGCACTTATTATTATTATTACATCTCTCGTGAGATCATGTTATCGCTGCGAAAAGATGAATGTAATTGAAGGAATGACAATTAAGGAAAAACGAACACATTTTGATAACGATCATCACGAGAAAATGTATCTTGCAGAGAAAATAAAGAAGGTAGAAACATTTGAAGAGAAAAATCAAGATGACCCGTCTAAATTAGATACAATGTGGACATCTATATACGAACAACCATCTGTTGAAGATGCCAAAAATAAATTACTATTATATGCAAAAGAAAATAATATCCATGAGACAGAGTTAAACCTGTACAGCGATCATGATATAAAAAACATCTATGCAATAAAAGCATTACACAATTTAGCTGTAAAAATACAAACAGATGAGTATGGATACAAATATCTAGCAGATACACCCAAGAACTGGGAGATGCATAATAATATTATCAACGCATCGAGTATTGCTGACGCAAAACAATTGTATACGGAGTATGAAAAAAAATACCCAGACTTTTATAAACAGCCTGAAAATGGAAATACTAATGAATACCCTAATGGAGAAGAAGAACACCATAATGGAGAAGAAGAACATCATAATGGAGAAGGTGAACCCGACCATAATGGAGAAGACGGTCTATGCACAGAAAAAGTATGTGATGCGGGATATAAGTTTCGATTTAAAAATACCTTTAAAGTTGCGACAGTTGACGGACGTGCAACATTTTTATTAGAAGAACTTGAGCCAAAGATTGTTGACATACTAAAAAGCCAAGGACAAACTATAGATCAAGATCAAGAGCCTTTTAACATTATGCGCGAAGTTGTTCATAACTGGATGTTTGAGTTCAATATAGATGGCACGCCTTCTCGTTTTGCACCCCTTATGAAATGCGATCACGATTTCAGTGAAAGTAATGGACAACCAACTATAAATATCAAAACATTTCCAGAATCTCCATTTGTAGATGGGGATGGTTCCGAAAAAGAGATTTCATGGTATCAATGCAGTGAATATTCATCAGAGCCAGACGTGAACAAACAGCAACAAGAGAAATCTGTGCCTGTGCAGGAAGAGAAATCTGTGCCTGTGCAACAAGATAAACCTGTGCAACAAGATAAACCTGTGAAACAAGATAAACCTGTGCAACAAGATAAACCGGTACAGGAAGAGAAACTATTTATACCACATGATGCTGTCGAGGGAGTGTTTACTCAACCCGGAAGTGCTTTTGATAACGGCGACCAGATGTTTACTCAACACGGAAGTGCTTTTGATAACGTTGTAGATAACAGTGCACTAATTGCCCCCCCAGGTATATTAGGACCATCTTCCCTTACGCCACCAGACACACGACCTGTCAACATTATTATTACAAGTAATGTGGGACCATATGGACAGGTTGCCAATCCTCCACAACCTGTCCAGCAACAAATGAACTATCGTCATGAAATAGGAGAGAAAACAAATACACAAATAAACAAAACAATGAGCTTTATGGAACACGTAATGACTACTTCTCAAAAATAACTATATGTAGAGAATACTTAACATATGGATTTTTGAATGATACTATATATTTTTAACTGTACACAATATATAGTACAAATCACATGGATACGAACTCAATAATAATATTCGCAACTGCCATCGTTATATTTATGATATTACTTTTCGCAATTATTAGAAATAAACGGTGTCCTCGAGAAGGCATGGAGGGATTGAGCCCCGACGCATCAATGCAAAAAGCACTTGCAAATGGAATTGTAATTAACACGCCTTCTCCAACTAGCCAACCAGCGACTGGAGCTTCCCAGCCTGGCAATATTGTAGTGCAGCACGACTTAGGAGAGAAGGCGATGGCCACTTTGGAAAAAACAAACGATATTCTTGCAAAGATCGACTTAGTTAATGTAGAAGAAAAAATGAGGGCGACCACCGAATCTAGAGATGGAGCAATCGATAACTACAACTACTTTAAGAAAAACGGACTACCTCTTGTATACTACGGTCCAGGTGGATCCAACGCAAAGGTTCTAACACACGGCGGAAAATTTGCTATTGTTGTAGTCAAACCAAATGGCACGACTATGAACTTTGTGGAAAAAGACAAGTCATATGAAGGATTTTTCGAGAAGGCAGTCATGCCCAAACCAAATAGTCAAATGCCAACTATCCCCAAACAACTTTCAAATATTAGTTTTTACGATGATAATGGAAACGTTGCAAAGGTCTATCGTGCACAAAACGGCGAGTTTATTGTCCAAGTAGATCAGGCAAATGGAATGGAAGTTATATATACTCCAAACAATATGTACACCTACAACACGAAAAGGAGCAAATCGTTCCATATTGGAAATGGAAATACGATAAATGATAAACAGTCCAGTCTCAAAACTTTAGAACTAGAAGATGGTGAGTTAATAAATAATGTTAACAACAATAGCATTGCTAACGGCCTCCCATCTAGTATGATCCCAGCAGGAGAGGAGGATAAATACATACTAAAAACAGAAATAGTTCCTCCAGTGTGCCCACGTTGTCCATCTATTTGCAGTTCAAATGCTGATAACCAAGAACCTTCTTGCCCATCATGTGGAAAATCTGGAAAGGGTGGATGTAGCTCTGATGTAAGTTGTCCTAACGTATCGGGTGGTCCTAATGATAATATCTCACCCAACAACGCATATGATCCAGTAGATAACAGCACAGATAAGTATTCGCAATACAGACACAATAATAAGTTCTTACCAGTTCCTATGGTAAGCGATTTCAGTAATTTTTAAGTGTAAGTAATGATTATAATAGAAAAGACCACATGATCCCCAAAAAGTTTATTCCGAATGTCAATAAATATACCACTGCAACATTGTATCCTAGAAACATTGACCCAAATACAGATAGGATGATGAGTTTCAAATAGAAATAGTTGCACGCAATACAAAGATTACACCCTTGAAGATTTAAAACGCCGTTTTTTGAAAATATAATAAAAAAGATATAAATATTTATTATTATATATAGTATCGTAATGGATAAAGATGAAAAAATAAAGAAATTAGAAGAAGAATTACAATTCACTCAACAAGAACTTCAATCAACCAAAGAGCATCTCAAAAAATACACAGCACCATCAAGTAGAAAAGAATATTATGAAAAGAATAAAGATGTTATAAACGAGCGGAATAGAAAATACAAAGACGCCACAAACTACAAACCTACACCAGAACAAAAAAAGGAATATAATAAACAGGCATATTTACGAAGAAAAGAAAAACTCCAAACGGAATTGGAAGAAAAACAGAATGACGAGAATGTTTAGGAATAAGTATATATTTATAAAATCTACTTAAAAAATAAAATATTTAGTAAATGTATAGAATGGTGAAAAAGAAAAGGAAAGAAACCTTCCAAGCGTTCCGCTCCACAGATAAGTCTGCTTACACTACCATCAAAACCACACTCAAATCTGTATTACATAACCATAAAGAAGTCCAACCAATCATTACCAATTTGGTTTTTGAAATGAATGATTTGATGATACACTCTTACCAGTTTATCAGGTTATATGTATTGAAATGCTACAACGACAATCAACCTTTACCTGAAATAAATGAGAGGTTCATTCTGTATTGTATCAAGACATTAGGAGTGAGAAGTAATCAAGGAGCAAAAAGTAAGGATACTGACCTTTTAGAAGCATTACAAGAGTTTTACAATAAGGAATATCAACATTTACTCAACCACGAAAAAACCAAGTTAAAGAATACTACCTTTTTATTACCTTATTTAGCAACACAACTTCATACTTCTTTATCCAATAATACACAAGAACATTTCATCCAACACTTCCTTCGGTTTATCAATAAAACTACGACGAATTTAACAGAAGATAAAGCAATCCTTTTCAAGTTCAAGAAGCAATTATTAGAATGTAACGAGGAAACTGATACCATGTTTGATAAATGGAAAACCACTCATTTACAGAATATTCTTCCTACAAACATAAAGAAGTCAGTTCATTATGATGTGAAAGTGAAACCATTTGATTATTTGAAAGGTATGCTGTATATGAATACTGTATTAGAAAAGGAAGAACATAAATTATTCCAACCTTTACCACTTCGCAATAACATTATTCCTAAGCATATCATTCTGGATACAGCGTGTATCATCAGTTTATTCTGTCCTGAAAACAAAAAGAAGGGTGAATTGTTAAAGAATGTGAAAGAAAATCAATATGATGTATGGAATAATCTTTTGAACCTACAACACAAAACATTCAAAAGCAAATATTACCAATATCATCATCAACTCCAAACAGATGGGATTAGTTGTTCCTTATTGTTTATTCGTAAAGATTTGAAAGATAAGAAATGGGGAAGCAGAGTTCCTACTTTACAAGAACAAGATTTTCATAACATAGAGGATTTATCCATAGAACAACTCAAAGAAGTTGCCCCTCGTAATATTGTTGGTTGCGACCCTGGAAAACGCAGTCTGGTATATATGATGGACGACAAAGGAAATAAACTTCAATATACAGCACCTCAAAGAAAACGAGAAAGCAAGGCAAAAACAAACCAGCGAATATTATTAGTGGAAAAGAAACGAAACAACATCATAGAAAAAGAAACTCATTTATCGGTTCAAAATAGTAAATCGGTTGATTATGAAAAGTTCAAGAAGTATTTAGTAGAAAAGGATAAACTGAATAAAGAAACATTAGATTTCTACCAACGAGATGTTTGGAGGAAAATGAAGTTTAGACAATATAGTTATGGTAAGAAATCCATAGATACATTCCTTAATAAAATCAAAGAAACATTCGGTGAAAATATATTGATTGGTTATGGGAATTGGAGCAGAAGCACCCAAATGAAACATTTTATGCCTACACTCAATAAAGGATTAAGAAAGCAAATCCACAAGAAATATGATACCATAACAATCAACGAATGTAATACAAGTAAAAAATGCTGTGAATGTAATAATGATTTATCTTATTACAGACATAGTAATGGAAACAAGCAGTTCCGTCTTTTAGTATGTTCTGGATGCGTGAGACCCCAAGTCAAACAAACCGTATTCAAGACAAGAGACGCTAATTCAGCAATCAACATAATGAACTTAACAAAATGCTGGATAGAGAAGCAAGAACGCCCTGCGTGTTTTCAAATTTCGTCTTTCACCTCTTCAAATAATCAAAAGGAAGAGGAAAAAGTTAGACCATCGTAGGCGAAACTCCTACTATTGATTTTACATTCTTGATTATTTTTTTATGTTGTGAAAACGGCGTTTTAAATCTTCAAGGGTGTAAACGCGGGAATAATTGCTTTATGTAGTGCTAGGTCTACTATCATTCTCTGATTAAAAACGTACAGACATTTCATTGAGCACACCAATTTGTTTTTTTGTCGATGATAATTTACAACATTTCCCTTGCATATCATACATGGTTTGAATGGTAAATGGAAATATATTTCTCTTCGTAGTTCAATCGGTAATCTTCTTACTAATTGATCGTTCATACATATTTCACATACTATTATTTATGCGAAATATGTATATTATTGATGGAAACTCATGGAAATCTTTGAAGTAGTAAATACTCCTGAGAATGTCTTTTACAGTTCGTACCTCATGGAGAGAAGCCAGTTTAATCAGTGCGATCCCGATCACGTTATTGGTGGCGACGCCAACGCTGATGCGGACACCGAACCCGCGGAAAAAAAGGAGGAAGACGCAGTGGTTGAGATGCTTGATCCTTCTTCCAATCAAGTCTAATTTTTAAATATGTAAATTATTTATATCCACATGACTTGGATATACATCTAATATCCTATATGCAAATATTTTCTATACAATATATAGTAGCACAGATGCAAGAAATTTTAGGCACAGAACTAGAAGTAGGTCAAGAATATTATGTGATGAAACAGGAAAAGAACCCTTTGAACAGTGTCAATGGGTATCAGTGGGAAACCCGAGTGAAATACTCGGGTACATACACTGGTCGAATATTTTACAAGTTTCTTAATTTTATTGTAATACAACAGTTTTCAGGGAATAATTTGCTACCTGGAAAACAACATGAGCCGATTAGTTATAACACACCTTCTCGACAGTTTGAAAACTTTAGAACGCTATTTTACAAAAAGACCGACACACCAAAAAATCAAGAAATGAGGGACAACCGGCAACAAAGAGAGGCGTTGACGCAGATGTTCGGAAAACTACCTGTTCACCAATATCACGCCCCTGATGGACAATCCCAATTTTCCAAAGGTCCAGATGGAAAATCTTATTTTCCCCCAGGTGGCGGCGGACGTCGGAAGCGGACGTTGTGCCGCGCCTCTAAATCCAAAAAGAGACGCAGCGCAGCGCGTTCAAAAAAGAGACGCGCGAGGGCGAACAAACACAAGAAAACAAGAAGAACAAAGAGATAGAAAGAAACCGATAAATATATGATAATATGATTATCATCATGTATTTTTGCAATCCCACAAGTTGATTGTCTCCCATACGAATATCCCATAAGCAACCACATACATTCACCATGGATATATCCGACGTTGCACTTATTACAATGATTACCGATGCATTACATGCATACAAACCTCCTGTGCAGCACCGCGCGACCAAGGCTGACTTCGACCGACGCATCCAAACAGGGTCTGTTCCTGGTCACCGAGAACAGGTCGAATACTTTACTCTTTCTTTTCACTGTCATTTATGAGTTTCTTCTCACATTTTTTATCCATTTGAAATGATGAACCGTGTACACTTTGAGGAACAATCTTAATAATACATTTTGATTTTTCTCCAGAATAAAGTGGTGTCGTGCATCCCTTTTCTTTCTTAGACTTATTTTTCAATGTTTTGCGTATTTGTTTGAGTTTCCATACTTTATCTGATTTATCTCCAGTGCATCTGGATCTAAAGTGCTCATATCTTGTTTTAACATCACAATACGAAAGATTTGATTTCTTCTTTAACATTTTATTCACTAGTTCGTGCAAGTCGTATATATATTTTGAAAATGTTTCTCTATTTTTGAAAACCTTCGTGCTAGGAGGAAGAGATTTAAAATTATTTTTTAAGTTCATGCGACAATATTTACAAGGTAATACATGATGCAGGCTACATAAAAACTTTTTATAATGTTTTTTATCCGCGTTCGTCGGATTTACTGGATAATTAAAACTTATTGTGTGCAACGTATGCCATAAACTTGGTCCCCAAACAGTGGTTAACATACCGTCTCCACTATTGAAATCATTATCGCCAAAAACAGCTTCTTTTGTCTTAACCACACATTTTGAAATATCTTCAGATGTCTTTTTAGAAGACTTTTTTTTACGCGTGGTCTTAGCACTCTTGTGCTTTCTTGAATGAGATTTCTTATATGTCTTTCCACCACTAACCATTTTAATTATTATTCAATACGTATACATTACACACAGAATAATTATTTCAAATATAAATTACCTAGATTTATTATGAAATGTTTTTAGAATGTCGTTAATCTTTTCTAAATTTTCAAGTTTAGGAGCACTACTTACTGAGGTAACATTAGGCACAACAACATACGATCTTAACATATTCTCAACACTAGCATAATATTCATGTTCGCTAACATAATCAAACCGATTTATCTCAATAACATCTCCATTTTCATTTGTATAAATCATTTGTGATCCTTATAATACTAATGTTTAGTCTTTATTCTTTAATTTCGTTTGTTAGTATATAAATATACTAGCTGTATAATACAAATAGGTGATTTGCTATGTTTAACCTTATCGAAAAAATAAAACAAAAACCTATGTTTTATGCAATGTTATTACTTGCGGTAATTGTTCTTTCTATTACAGCTTATTACGTAATAAGAAATACACAAACAAAAATGAAGACACAGTTAGAAGATGGAGAAGTAAAGGCTGGTAGTTCAAAAGATGCCGAAATTATGTTCTTCTATGCCAACTGGTGTCCTCACTGTAAGGCTGCTAAACCTCACTGGGAAGAGTTAAAGGAGGAATACCAGGGAAAAAACATAAACGGATATACTTTAGTATTTACCGATATCGACTGCACAGAAGAAACTCCCGACGTAAAGGAAAAAACTAACGAATACGAGATCGAAGGATATCCTACCATTAAATTAGTAAAAGACGGACAAGTAGTCGACTATGACGCTAAGCCAACAAAAGACACATTAGAAAAGTTTATTACCACCGTATTATAATTGTAGAATTATCACATGCGGCAATACGTAATATATATTGTATACAGTTACACATTGTATACAATATTATTGAATATATTTGATATTGATATTGATGTATCATCTAACATCATGCAGATTATTTTTCTTTATCACCAGTTGAACTTATTTTTTTAAGTGTCTTCTTTTTTAGAGGAAGACGACTAATCACGGAGCTTTTCTTCGCGTCCATATTTTTGATTGTGTATTTTTTAGATGTTTTGTTATACTGAAGCCCAGGTATACCTGTAAGTTTTCCGATTGTTGAATCATATTCTACATCCTTTACACGAATTAGCTTCTTCTTATCCAAACATCCTCTTATATATCTACACAACACCACTGATTCACTTTCTTCAAGACAGTTATCCTCGGCGTATTTAAGTATAAACTCATGCACCTTTTGCATCTTAACGGTCATATCTAATTTGTTCCATCCTTCTGTGTTCTCGGTTGCGGGAGCCTGTTCTAAAAACTTTTCTAAGTTGTTGAGTTGCCGAACGTTGTCTTTCCCATATTCCATTGAACACGGAACACCTGTTTGTATCATAGACTTGTACTGAATATGTTTTAGTTCAAGACACTCGTTGTCGCCAGTTTTTTTGGTATTTTCTATCACTTGATTTGCCATAGCTTTTTGATCGTCGTTGGTATGTATAGTCTTGTTGTTCAAATCCATATACTTTGTTATATCACTTTAAGTCTAATTCGTTTTTGTATATATTGTTTTACCTAGTGGTTACTATCAATTTGACGAAAACATATTTACACACATCTATTTCTAGACATAATATAGTAGGTTATAATATACATATTGTGATATGAGCCAATCAAAAAAGATCGTTCACCTATCAAAATCTTTAAAAGATCGTTTTTCAAACAAACAACATCGCGGAAATACAAGTAGTTCAATGGGGGTCAACAGTAGCGATTTGTTATTCGATGATCGTTATTATACCCATCCCATACAACTAGATATTGTCGGATCGTTGTATTCAAATCTAACAAAGAAAACACAGTTTCCAATACAGTTTCAATGCGTCTGTGAACAAATTACTCGTCACATCAATACCAAAGTTTCAAGCTATCAAATGCAAGATAAACTTAAAAAGAGAGAATTAACCGATCAGTTTGTCAAACGCAAAGACATTATCACTATGCTGAAAGATTGCGACCTAACGTGCCACTACTGTCTAGAACACGTGTTTATTGTCTATAAAAACAACCAGGAAATGCTACAATGGACATTGGATAGGTTAGATAACTCTATTTCACATACGAAAGAAAACGTGGTTATTTCATGTTTAAAATGCAACTTGAAAAAAGGGCGAAAAAATGAAGATGATTTTATTTTTACAAAACAACTCACCATTACCAAAAGAGAGAGCGATGACATTGAAGACATACAAAAAAAAGACGAGATATATGAAGATGCGTGCACAGACGAAATGCAGAGTTATATGGCAATAAGCGATATTGAATATTCTCAAGATGTTTAGTCAATGACAAGGGGTTATTAGGTTAGTACTCCAAATAGAATATATCTACTATGTATATGTTAAAAAAACAACGATGGTCATGGAGTGACACTGATTCAAATAATCCAGTTGAACGCTCACCACTAAGTGCAGATCCAAAAAAAAAAGAACAGACTATAGAAAATAATAAACAAAATGTCGTGTCGGATAATCCAACACAACAACCAGACGAAAATGTGAAATCAGTTGACTATTTAGATACGTTTTTTGATGATAAACATATGAGGGAATCTACATACGAAAGAATGTCAAAACGAGAACCTATGGTGCAAACAGGAACTAATCCATATCTTCAAAATAGTTACATTGATGGAATTACTATTCGAGACAAATATCTAATGCCATATCATGAATCAAAACCTAGAACAAAAAAAAATGAAATCGAAACATAACACGTTTTATGTTATTGATATTTACATATGTATCAATAACACATTAAGTTTATAGGAGAGGGCCGAACGCTTCGTTTAGATTGCTGGAGGTCATGCCTTCATTCATATTCATCATAGCACTCACTGCTCCAGCAAGTTGCTGAGGATTATTAATTGACATCGATTCAAATGTTTCTGAATCGTAATCTCCCATACCCTCTTTATCTTTGCTCTCCTCTTTGATCGCATCTTTGCCCTCCTCTTTGACAGTGGATGCGTCAACTGCTTCATCGCCCTGTTTTGACATTTTGCTTAGGATTATTTGTCTCTCTTCACTAGTTCTTGTACCAATAAAGATAACGCCGATAATTAATATTATCAACATTAAAATGGGCAACGCAAGAACCAAAAACCAAGATACACCAGGGTGACCTTGATCACATAACCACCCAAGCAAAAATGCCCACAATAACACAGAAACAGCATGTATAGAAACGCCTAAAATGCTATCCGCCATAAGACTTGCCAAAATAGAGACAACCGATATCACTAAATAAAGCTTTGCGGGATCACACAATTGATGTAAAGGCTTAAAAAATGGCATTGTGCTTTATATAAGCAAATAAATTAAATGTTATGTATAAAAAGTAAAACTTCATTACATAGTTTCACCATGAAGCACTGGTTTTGAATGGCGTATCAGATAAATATACGCTAACAAAAAGAAAAAGATTAAAACAAGAGGTAAAACTAGTAAAAGCCATGACATACCAACAAGTTTGTTTTGACATAAATACTCAAGTAAAAACGTCCACAAAAATACGACCATTAAATGAGCTATCATGGAAAATAGTTCAATATGCACCAACGCAAGAACAATCGTAAACGAAAGAGAAAATAACAAAAATAAAACAGAAGGTGGACAAAATCTTAGTTCACTCATATACAACCAGGAGACCTTTATTGATATAACGTAGCAAAAAAACTATATTTGTAGGTCAAAAACAAACACTAAATAACAATATAAAGCCTGTACTTGGGTAGTATATAACACTAGACAATGAACACGTATTCAACACAAAATGACCTCTTGTTAAATAACCTTCTTGCCTTTTATAATAGAGATGGAAATTTTCAAAAGATGCTATCCGTAGTTACGGGAGAATCCGCAGTCTCGCTGAGAATAGTCGACTGGTTTGCTACAAACTTTGCAAAAAAATATTATACCGTCTACACAATCTACGATGACGCAGCAGGTGAAAAAGAACAACAAGGATCGAGATTTAAGGTGTATAATGATTACAAACTAAAACTAAAGGCTTATTCTAAAAAGAGGTTCGACCCATTCTGCCGATGGGATCGAATTAACGTGCCCTATAAAAATGGTTCATCCATACAAACAACAATTGGACAGCTTAACTTTTTTAAGTGGGTCATTGAAAATAAAGTCGTAGAATATATCGAAACACACTATGATACAATTGAATGTGACATGAATAGTCGTAATAGCACTTCCAAGAAAAAGGAACCCATCGTATCGGAAAACTCTAAGACAAGAAAGAAGCGAGAAGAGTTGTCAATATCTGCAACCAAGAGTATCAAACGCGAAGATATTGAAATCGTACTATCATTCAACTAAATATCTGTATACAGTAATTTCGATTTGTAAGATATAAATATATATCATTATGAATATATATTTATACGTCGAAAACTACAATATTGAACATAACTAATGGGAACAACACAATCAATTCAATCTGTAAGAAAAGTAAGCTTTGAAGACATTATTGATACAGTGTTTCAAAATAAAAACAGCTGTCTTTTAGTCAATACTCTACCAATTACCGATCAAGAATGCCTCATTTCACATACACTCCCTGCGTCTGCAGAAGAAAGCACTATAAACACAAGCATTTCTCAAAATAGAGACATCCCTATTATACTCTACGGAAGAAATACTGGAGATAACTCCGTTCTTATCAAATACGAACAGTTAAGCAAACTCGGATTTAGATATGTATATATTTATCCAGGGGGAATGTTTGAATGGCTTCTATTACAAGAAATATACGGTTCTGACAACTTTCCAACAACATCTAAAGTAAAAGACCTCTACAAGTTACGTCCGAATAAAGTTTTACAAATACATTTATTACGTTCAAATTAAAAACATCCAAATTTGTTTTGTTTACATAATATAAAGATTACTACATATGGATACCCCTTCTTCAAAAAAACGATCCACACCTGACACACCCGATACAGTTATTCTAGATCCCGAAACCGGAAACCCGTATCCAGGGCAGGATAAACTGGAGGAAGAACACGAAAAAAAGAGGGTTAGAGACGCAGCTTCAGCAAAATATACAAGACACGTAGTTAAAAATATATTATTCGACAGAGATGGAAATAAAGTATATGTTCCCAACGGAAGATCGCCACTATTTCATTTAGAACTTGCAACCAAGCCCGAAATTCTTAGCTGGAAAAATGGGGTAATAAACTTATATACTATTAACGGGGAACAAATAACATCCGGTAATCTTTTTAATGCCATTGCCAGTGAGAAAAGTAACCTAGCGTCGCAATCTACGAACAATTCTGAAAATACATCAAAAGAAGACTTCACAGATAATTCGCCCAGAACGAACAGTTTAAGCTCTGGATCATCAAACAATACACCGAATAGCACGCCGCCCAGCACTCCATCATCCAACAACAAGATGAATATATCAAAAACTGGAGGGAAAAAGAAGAAAACCCAAAAAAGAGGCGGGGATAAACTAGATGCGAAGTTTATTCAAAAAATGAAAGGAAAGCCAACAGGATATATGTTTACACACAAAGGGCAAAAATATGAAGTGGTTGCAAACGGACATTATAGAAAGGTTCGCCACACTGGCGGGGGAAACAATACAAAAAAACGATCACCATCTACATACCGCAGACGCAGTCGCAAACTAACAATATAATTACTAATTTAAAGAGATGTTTTTGTGCGAACTTAAATATTCAAAGGTGTAAAAATAAATATAACTCCAAGAATGATAATGAGTTTATCCCCAAAAATCAGAAAGAATACGGTGACAGAAAAAGAATTAAACCGTGACGCACGGGAACAAAAAGCCAACAACAAATTGTTCCCAACGGCTTCAAAAAGGGATTTCGAAAATAAAGATATCGCAAATTATATTATGTGAATGACGTAATTCAACTAGACGAATAAGTAATGCACATTATTTATGTTCAGTAAAATACCGACAACATAGTTACACAATTCGAGATAACGATATTTTCCTGCGTAACGTACGTACGCAAAAATGTCAAGTTGACATTTTTGTGTAAGACCACACACCTATAATCTAACATATGTAATATATCTATAATATCATTTTTAGAACCTCGCCTTCAATCACGTTAAGCCAGTGAGTTAATTTATCTGGACTGTCATATATATTAATGTTTCCATCCAAGTTTACGATATCCACACATTGGGCGGACATTTCTACCATCATCTGCTCATGGTAATTATGACAACCCTTCAAATAATCCAAAGATATAGAACTTTCGCCATCCCTGTTACGCTGCTGTGTTCTTTCGTACGCTACATTAGGATCAGTGTTAACGTAGATTATCTTTTCAATCGCGAAATCAGTTATAAACGTATCAAACCATGTATTGTATATTTGATAATTGACATCTTCAATCTTTCCACTATCGTAAAGCATCTTTGCAAACACATACTTATCTGTATACAGACACCTCTCAGTAATAAATATGCTATCGGGATTTTTATTAATTGCGTCACGCATAAGAGCCAATCTAGAGATATACGCCATCATTTGAAACGAAAACGAATACTTGTCTTGGTCGCTATAAAACTTTTCTAACATTGTCATCCCATTTTTATCCTTAATATTATTCCACAACTTTACTGGTTCGTCGAGGAACACCATCTTATTGTCATCTTTATATTTTTCCTTTAAGTTTTCCAGAAGAGTTGACTTACCAGAACCAATGTTTCCCTCAATACTAATTATCCTAGCAATACTCATACCAGACGCGACATGCGTTGTTGAACTACTAGCACAAAATGTTGTCATTAGATTGCGATTTGAAACGGTTTTGCAATTATTTACCTATCCTATGTTTGGATATTTATGTATTCAATTTCACGAAATTATAGCATCATATGAAATTGAAAGTGAAAATATACTTTCCTAAATAGGTATAGACAAACAATCGGTATTATACCAGGTCACACAAAAGTTAACGCGTTAATTAAAACGAAAACAGAAGTATGGATCTAAATCAGGTAAAGCTAACAAAGACAGAATGGAACTCAACTGAGATCCCCATCTCTTCAAAAGAGATGCAAATCGTGAAAATGATCATGGATGGATATGATAACATCAATATTCGTGAAAATGAAAATCAATCCATCGCACATTTCATGAAAATGACCACTGTTGCAGGGGTTCACGATTACACATACAACCGATACTTTGAAAAGGAGATTTCAAACATTGATAAATCTCTCGCACCAAAAGTAAACGATAAAAAAATGAGAAAGGCTGACAAAATGAAACTAGACTTAAATAGCAAAAATGAAATCGGAAATGTCGACTACTTCGAAAAAAAAATCATAAATACACTCAACTTACTTGTAAAATGTATTGCGACTGATGGATCGAAGGTTCGCACACAAAATATGATTACATTTCACCTACATTATGTTACACTACACAAACTGTTGCAGTTTAAGGTTATCGATCTAAACACACACGTTACACAGTTCGCCAAGAATATTCTTAACAAATATGAACACCTTGTTTCGCTTGAGGAGATTTTCAAAAATGCAGACACCGTCCTAGAAAAAAATAAAACGATCATTGACAACGACGATATTTCACTATATGTTCACCAGCGCGAAATATTCAGAAGCCTCAAAAATCCGCAGTTTCAAGAAAGAAAACAAAAGTTCGACGAACTTGCGGAAGAACTACAAGTGGTAGACGAGGACGATGATGACGAACTCGTCGACATCATGAAAGATACTTCCAAACAATTAAGAACTCCCACGCGATCAACACTTGTTCTTTACTCAGCTCCCACTGGAACTGGAAAAACACTTACTCCGCTGGCATTGTCTAACAATTACAGAATACTCTTTGTCTGTGCGGCCAGACACGTTGGACTTGCACTTGCAAAAAATGCCGTCTCCGTTGGAAAAAAGGTTGCATTTGCATTCGGTTGCGAAACCGCTGACGACATTCGCCTACATTATTCAGCAGCGAGCGTATACGCACGCAATAGAAGAACGGGCGGTATCGGAAAGGTTGATAATTCAGTTGGAGATAAAGTAGAAATTATGATCTGTGACATCAAATCGTACACATCGGCAATGCACTACATGATGTCATTCAACCCCATTGACAATATACTCATGTATTGGGATGAACCAACCATCTCAATGGACTATAAAGATCACCCATTACACGACATGGTCGGAGAAATGTGGAGACAGAATATGATACCCAATGTTGTTCTATCTTCCGCTACATTACCACATATTGATCAGCTAAGGACGGGCGTTATTCGCAACTTCTATGAAAAGTTTGAAGACGCCGATCCAACCACAATCAACATTCAAAGTCATGATTCGAAAAAATCTATACCCATCATCGACCGGAATGGATACAGCGTTGTCCCACACTTCTTGAAAGAGTGCGAAGACTATGACATCATGAAGAGTATTGCAGACCACTGCAACGAAAATAAAACTTTGCAAAGATACATGGATCTTAAAGAGTGTATTGGACTAGTTAATGTGGCCACCGATAACGATTATGTATCCGACAAAATGGCGTTTGCCAAGACATTTCACGATATCGACTCCATTACGATTTCCAAAATCAAAGACTACTACCTCTATATTATTCAACATATCAAAGGAGGAACATGGGGAGGTCTTCTTATCAACCTTAAAATCATGAGAAGACAAAAACTGGTATCAAACACAACAGTAGACAACTCGGGGAAAAGATTACGCAAATCCAGCAGCATCGGCCCAGGCGTCACCTCTGGAACAAAACCACCCAACCCGCCAACATACTCATCCATTTCCAAAGCATGCGAGGGGGAACCACTCGCAAAAATGCAAAGTGTTGCGTCACCTCCGCCACAAAATACCAATGAACTACCAGGTTCATACATCACAACAAAAGATGCGGAAACATTAACAGATGGACCCACCATCTTTATCGCAGAGGATGTCGAAAAAGTTGCAAAGTTTTATCTCAAACAGTCTTATATTCCCGCATCAGTTTTAACTACCATTCTCGAACATATTGAACATAACAACAAACTCAGCGTTCGCATCGCAGAATTAGAAGAACGACTAGAAGACGAAGAAGCCAAAGGATCCGCTACAAACACAACGGCAAACACAGGAAAGGGGAAAGACAAAAACAGTAAAAGCAAATCTAACTCCAAAAAAATAGACAGAGAAATCGAAGCGGAAAGTAATGGACGCAGCACGAAACTAACCAAAATACACGATGAACTCACTGGTCTACAGCGTTCTATTCGATCGGTGGAACTGGCTGACGTATTCGTTCCTAACAAAAGTTCGCACATCGAACGATGGGCAAGCAACATCGAAACAACGAGTGCATTCACAAGTAACGTAACTGAAGAAGACGTGCATGATATCATGGCAGTCGACGGCGTAAACGACATCTGGAAGCTACTGCTACTTATGGGCATCGGCGTATTCGCCAACCACAACAGCAACTCTTACACAGAAATCATGAAACGCATGGCGGGTGAAAAAAGACTTTATCTTATCATTGCCTCCAGCGATTACATATATGGCACAAACTACCAGTTCTGCCACGGATACATCGGAAAAGACGTCGAACTTACCCAACAAAAGATGTTGCAAGCCCTCGGACGTATCGGAAGACACAACGATCAGAAGGACTATTCCGTTCGACTTAGAGAAAACAGTCACGGAAATCTCCTGTTTGTTAAATCGGACAACACAATTGAAGCCGACAACATGAACAGATTGTTTTGTGAAATGTAAAAAAGTAAAAAAGTAAAAAAGTAAAAAAAGTAAAAAAAGTAAAAAAAGTAAAATAATGTAGCATTCACCGCTACTTTATTTTTCTTTGTATACTTTATACTACAGAAGAGTTTCATGTTGAGACCTTATTTAAAAAGCTTTGTTACCTCGAAATGGAAAAGAATTACCGTACTCATCGCACTATACACCATTCTACTAACCGTGTTTTTTGATAATAGTGACTTTACTGGACTTATCGAGCTTGAGGAAAAAGTAGACAAGATAAAAAAGGATGTTGATGGAAAGGGACAAAAAGAAACAACAGAACTTGAGTTAGTCGTGTCGCTACTAGATGTTCTCATTGAACGCTTTACGTTCGTCGTGATAACTATATCAAGCGTAGGGTACGGAGATGTTGTGCCCAAGTCAAGACGCTTGCGACTTGTTAACTCATTCTTCATTCTAGTACTCATCTATGTGCTATACAATGATTAATTAAACTGTAGCAGTCGATTTATACAATAAATATAGTTACATTATACCATAAGTTGGTGTAAAATGCAACTATATTTATTCAGAGTTCTTGTAGGCATTTTTTACGTTGATATATATCAACAAATGTCAACAAAAAAAACGCCAAAATCAACAAGAAAAATGCCAAAAAATGCCAAAAATTACTATTGTGAAATATGTGACGTTACCAGTAACAAATTAAGTGAATATAAAAGACATCTTGACACGAAAAAACATAAATCAACAGAAAAACGCCAAAATCAACAAGAAAAACGCCAAAAAAACGCCAAAAATTACTATTGTGAAATATGTGACGTTACCAGTAACAAATTAAGTGAATATAAAAGACATCTTGACACGAAAAAACATAAATCAACAGAAAAACGCCAAAATCAACAAGAAAAATGCCAAAAAATGCCAAAAAAATATTTGATGTGTAATAAAATTCTATTTCAAACTTTCCGTATATATGAAAATGGACAATTTATAAAATTCCAAAAATGTCCTTTTTGAATTATACAAAACTTTTGAAACACCAAAAAAAAAAATCTTATGCTAACAAAATTTCCACCCATTGAATTTATTGTTACCATAAGAAAAAATTACAATTAATCTATAAAAAAAAAAGTTTAGAAGTTTTTTTTGGTTTCCATATATATAGGAAATGGAAACAAAAAAAAACCCAAAAAAACCCAAAATATTTGAGTGTATAAAATGCAACTTTATATCGAGCAGTAAACAAGACTTTAATAGACATTTATCCACACGTAAACATCTTATGGAAACCGTGGAAACCCAAAAAACCCAAAAAAACCAAAAAACTACCCAATTCATTTGTGACATATGTGGAAAGACTTATAAAAATAGGTCAGGTTTATGGAAACATAACAAAATGTGTGATGTAGAAATAAACAATGAATTACAAGAACTTGAAAGTAGCCATGTGAAACAAGAGGAAACTACCGAAGACAATTCAATGTCGAAGTCAGAAATGACAATTGTAATTCAAACTTTGATGGATAAGACCACTCAGTTAATGGACACAATAGCAGAAAAAGATAAGAACCATTCTATTATGATGGAAAAGGCAATAGATAACATTGGAACAAAAACAATCAATAACATTAATAATGTGAATAATGTAAACTATAGTATAAACTTGTTCTTGAACGACCAGTGCAAAGATGCAATGAGCTTGGCGGATTTCATTGATAATATGAAATGCCAACTTGAAGATCTGGAAGACGTTGGCAGACTAGGGTATGTCGATGGTATCAGTAAGTTATTTATTGAGAACCTTTCAGGAATGGAGATAAATAAGCGTCCGATCCATTGCACTGATTTGAAACGTAAGTCGTTGTACATTAAAAACAACGATGAGTGGACAAAAGATAATAATAATGTTGAGATGCGAAAAGCAATTGATATGGTAGCTAACAAGAATATGAACAATATTAATAAGTGGCGAGATGCAAACCCAGAGCATCATCATGTCAATGGTTCTGGTGCAAAGCAACAACAATATCTAAAGATGGTGAACGAAATCCAAACTTTTGCCACTGACTATGATGGTAAGAAAGGCGACAAGATCATCAAAAATATAAGTGATGCGGTTTCAGTTGATAGAGGAATGTTGAAGTCTGGTGAATTAGAAAATTGATTGTTATTTCATTTGAGTGCACATGACAATATAAAAATCAATATAGTTTATTAATATGTCGTCATTAAGTTTTGATGATTTGAATAATATGATAGAACCAGTGAATGACGATATGCTTGTAAGAACCTTATTCTCAATGTCAATAGAGGGAAAAGATATTTGTTCTGAATGCGACGAAAAACGTAATATTGTGAGTTGTAATAAATGTGGGGATCCTATATGTAATAAAATTACATGTTCTAGTTTGTTTCCTCATTATAAGAACACGCTATACGCAATTTGTTATAGTTGTTCAAAACAAATTAGTGAAAAGATGGAGTTAGTAATTGATATGAATAAGCTGTCATTATTAAAAACAAAAATAAAAACACGTCGGAATAGTTCGGATGAAAAACAATCCCCAGTATCGCCTAGTATAGAAGATTGTTAATCATAATATGTATATGAAAAAATAAAGGATGTATGATTTGTTTTTTCTAATAATTTAAAGTCATTGTAATAATGTATATAGTATAATCTAGTATTATTAATAATATGGCAGAAAAAGAAACTCCATTAAATGTTGATGATATTAGTAGTGAGCCGCTTGTAGCAAACTCTGTATTGTCTACTGACAATCCAGTTGTACCAGAAGGTACTCCAGCTACTGGGGGTGAAGATATTAAACCAAAAACACCTAGTGCAGAAGATGGTGGTGGTGGTGATGATGAAGATGGAGATGGAGGGGATGATGGCGAGAATGATCCACTTATCATTCCATCCCGAGGAACTCTTCCAAATAGTAATACTGATTGGTTTAACCAGCCGCAGTATATCTTATTTAGCAATGAGTTAAAGAATATTAAAAAGAGTAACTTGATTATTTTGAAAGAATGTAAGGAGTCAAAACGCCTGCTCGACTTAAAGTTTGGTGATTTAGCAGATATTATAAATCGTATTCAGACCTCAGTGATTGTTTTGTCTACTATCTCTGGGTTTTTCAATGCGACAAAGCAGCAGTTCGGATTATCAGAAGAAATTATCTCGGTGATGTCAATTACTATATCGACCTACGTTTCACTTATTCTCTCTGTTTCCAAGTATTTCAAGTATGATGAAAGTAAAGAAAGTATCCAAGCTCTTCGTGAAAAGTTTTCAGTGTTACACAATCAGATTGAGCATCGTATGGATATACTCGGTCCATGGAACGATCCTAATTTATGGAAGTATTCTGATCCTGATGTGAAACTTGGAGAATGGGATGTTGTCAAAGCAAACATGCATAAAGAATACGTCGAGATTATAGATAACAAACAAAGGCTTACTACAGAGTTTGAAGTTACCATGGACACTAAATCAAGGAACGCTTATCATATCACAAACAAACAGCTTACGTATGATAATCGTGTGAAGTTGTTTGGCTGGGCAAAGAAAGAGATGGATCTAGAAGATGTTATCGAAAAAGAGTACGACAAACGCGATGAAATAAAGAGACACCGTCAGGAGGAGGCATCTGCTCTAACCGTAGTGGTATCACGCCCCAAAGTTCAGAGACGCCATACTCTTTTCAGTAATCACGAAGTAATGGAAGATAACTGGGATGAACAAAGTGAAAGCAATGTATAATAAATTGAACGCGACTTATTAAATATGTTATGAAGCAGTAACCTATTTAACCCAAGCTTTAAAGTACTTAACGATGACAACTGATATTCAAACCACCCGCCCACGTAGTAACCACTATGATGTAGATGTAGATGTAGATACGAGTATTACAAATATCGTAGAGAACAGACTTCCATTGGATCTGATCCCATGTGTGATGTCATTCTTAGAACCTGAATGTAAATATAACGACTACGAATATTACTATTCGTGGGAAGAACTCGAAGATATGTTGAATGATACTTTGCCGTGGGGGCCAGACTTTTGTAATCACGTATTTAAAATCTTTAACGATATGAACGATAGTATGTTTATGTTTTATCCGAACGCACATAGTGATGAAGACATTGTATATGCTCCGAACCATTATTTCGAATATGAGATATCTGGTGTAAACTTTGATCGATTTACATGGTTTCATGTAGATTACCTGAAAATGCCTGGAGGGGGTAAAAAGTGGTTTCTAGATGACGATGGGACAAATTATGAAGCTATGGCAAAAATGATGGTTGCGGTATTGAAGAAGTTTGATGACTGGTATTGGAACAATTATAGCGGAACTACCCTAGACAGCGATCTATTAAAAAATGTATTGCGTGTTTATTCTACGCTGGAGAAGTATGGCCATATGGATGATGAAGATTTTGATAATGATGACAACTCTATCGAGGAAGCTAGTGCTTATCATTGATCCCGTGATCGCGTGTAACCATGTTCATATGTTGTATTGACTATGAGTAGGGTGCTCTTGTATATATTGTATTTTTTACGAAGGTTCTCTTATAAATTGAAATGTGTTTTTTTATTGATATATAAGTATAATACGTATATATCCATATCCATAACAATGACAGATATAAAAGGTTTCTTTACTGGAAATCATGTTCCAGCTGATGCGGGTCTTCCATCATCCACATCCAATCCAGTTGCGAAGGGGAAGAGATGGACAGAAGACGAAGAAACGCGTCTTCTTCTTGAGATTAAAGGCGGCGATACTATCACCGATATTGCGAGAACTCATGACAGAACTTACGGGGGTATCACTTCTCGTCTGCGAGAGATTGCGTGTAAAATGCTTGGTCATGGCAAAGATATGCGGGAAGTGATGGAAGATACCCAACTTACGGAAGCTCAAGTTAATGATGCTCTTGATCGTAAACAACAATCTGCAAGCAAATCACAGAATAAAAAGAAGCAGTCTGCCCCCACCGCGAATGAGCTTGCGTCAGTTGGTAGTGACAAGCTTGATGCATTCTTGCAGTCAACTATTAAAACAGGAACGGTAAATACAAGTGCTGGCAATAAGTTGCGTGAAAATAAAGAAAAACTAAATGCGAAGATATCAAAACGTGTATTGGACCATAAACTGTCAGTTGAACAGAGGTGTGCATTGCAACAGTTTGAAGACGGGGATAATCTGTTTATTACTGGTGAAGGTGGAACTGGTAAGACGCTTCTTATTCGGCATTTGGTTCAATCTGCCGTTCGACACTACCGAAAGGTGCAGGTGTGTGCATTGACGGGGTGTGCGGCATTACTTCTTGAATGCAATGCTCGAACTATCCATTCGTGGAGTGGCATTAAGTTAGCAAAAGGAACGGTTGATGAAATAGTAGAAAGTGTAATATATAATCATGCTGCAAGAAATGCGTGGCGAACGACCGATGTTCTTATTATTGACGAGGTTAGTATGATGTCTGCCCGTATGTTTGATATTCTGAATACAGTTGGCAAGCGGGTTCGTAAGTCTAGTCGCCCCTTTGGTGGTTTACAGATAATCTTTGTGGGCGACTTCTTTCAACTTCCACCAGTTTCAAGACAAGACAGTTGCGAAGCGGGGAGCGATCAGTTTTGTTTCGAGTCGACCGACTGGTTTGAAACGTTTCCTATGGATAACCATATCGTGTTAAACACTATGTTTCGCCAGAGCGATTTAGTTATGCGACGCATTCTTGGCAACATTCGCAAAGGAACCGTTCGAGATGAGGATGTCGAAGTATTGAAGAAACATGTAAATCGAGATTATGATAAAGACAGTCATGGAGGAGTAGTGCCTACTCAGCTGTTTCCTACAAAAGCTAAGGTTGATAGGATTAATAACGATATGTTTTATAATCTTGCGGGCGATACAATTAGTTACAGTTTTCAGCGTAAAACAGACTGTGTTACGTATTTAGATGGCAGCGATAAAGTAATCCCTAGTCCGTTGCTTGCGAAATGCCGAAAGGCGTTAACCCCGCAAAAGGCAGGATTTGAGTTGGACAATCTAACGAATAACACCCCGTGTGTAAAGAACCTGGAACTGAAAAAAGGTGCGAACGTCATGTGTACGGTTAATCTGAACCTAGAGAGAGGTGTTTGTAACGGATCAATCGGAACGGTAGTCGGTTTTAGCTATGAGGATGGGAAAGACAATCCTGAACCCGCGCCCATTGTATTATTCTCTAATGGGTGTCGTATGGTAATGTCCAAGAAATACTGGCAATCAGAAGATTTCCCAACTATTGCGGTCGGGCAGTATCCGCTATGTCTTGCATGGGCTATTACTATCCATAAAATCCAAGGAGCAACGCTTAGTATGGCCGAGGTTGATATCGGATCGAGCATATTCGAATGCGGACAAACGTATGTCGCATTATCTCGAGTGAAGAGTTTGGACGGGCTGTACTTGTCTAAGTTTGACCCAAAGAAGATAAAGGTAAACGATCGGGTTCAAGCTTTCTATAGTTCTATACCTGATGTAGAATATGAAGATGAAGATGAAGATGAAGATGAAGTGGAAAAGGAAAAGGAAAAGGAAAAGGAAAAGGAAAAGGAGTGTGAACCACACAATAATAGCTCATTTGATACATTTGTTTACATTGAAAAATAACTAACTAACTAACTAATATAGTATCGCGTATTTTTATTATAGCATTATAATGTATATAATATTTAGACTGTAATGTCTCGAAAACGTTGGGCAAACCCAATGCGAGAGAGATCAGGATATAAAAAATATGATTTCAAAATAGATGATCGAGAATATATTTTAGAAGTTCCGGATGGTGTAACAACTCAGATAGTTCAAAATCATACTAAGGACAAACGAGAACTCTATGAGAAAATTGCAAGTTTAGCAATAGAGAAGGGGTACGAAGTAGACAAAGACACTCCTCCGATGCCTCTTGTAAATAAAGAAAAATATGCCGATCTTATTCGTGACGCAAAGATAGCATTAGGAGAAGGATGGAAAAAGAAGGAGAAGATATATATTAAGAATATTGGTGACATTGTTGCTGCTCCATATGCTTCTATTTTTCCTAATAATACAGAGGCAACTGTGCGAAAGAAACGTGTTTGTCGTAAAAAACCAGGGCCTCCTGCCGCAGGAGATGACCCAGATGAGGATTGTGATGACGACGATGAGGATGATGAAAATCCTGGCAAGATGCCCGCACCATCAGCACCGCCAGCACCTGCAGCCGCATCATCCAGTAGTGCTATGCCGATGCGTACACCAGCTGACAACCCTTACAGAACCCAATATACAGATAGCATGGGACGTGTAAGTGTTACTTATATTGCAAATGATCCTAAGTATAAGGAGATATATGCGATCGACGAATATTTTAATAAAGTGTATTTTTACAAAGATGAACGCAAAAGTAATAGAGATCCATTAAATCATCGTCCCACCCAGATTGGATACATTGAAGGACCAGGTCTTCCAGCATCTGGTGAAAGAATGAGTTATATGCAAGCGGTTAGTGGTGAAACTCAAAAGGAACTTCCTATCCCGACCGGAAACGGAACTAGTGTTTACGGAGGAATATTTATTTATTTACTGAAGCCTGCCAATAAACTAGTTCTACTGGAAGACGTAATACAAGAGATGAAAGACGAGAAAGAGAGAAAAGAACAGGCGGAATATCAAGCGTGGTTTGACACATTAACACTTACAACTTACAACGATAAACCGATTTACTATGAACCATATAGTAAAGAGACGGGAACTTATCAATTATACAGCAATGCTATTGAAGAAGGTGTTTATAAAAATGTTGGCGATTATTATCCAGACAGTCAAAACAACCCTGTATTTGATGAGAAAAACAAACGAAACTTTGGTATTCAATTAGACTATGGTTATTATGACTCAGAAAGTGATGAATCAGAAAGTGAGAAAAGTTCGTCAGATAAGGAAGACGCATATGATCCGCGCGATGACTATTATGATGCACACGATGATATACCCCATATGCTTTCGTTTGCTACTGCTGCAGATGATGGTTCTGTTGCTATTGATAATGCTGTTGCTGTTGATGTTCCTGATGCTGTTGCTGTTGCTGCTCCCATTTCCTCCGAACCAATGCATCCCCCTCTTTCTCTTCCAGATGGATGGAAGGTAAGATGGTCAAAAAGTTCTAACCAATGGACATTTGTAAATCCCGCTACTGGTATGCAACATCTCAACCCTCCTGGAAAATCAAGAGAATGGCGAGCATATGTTTCAAGAACACATAATAGATGGTATTACAAAAATAGTGCTAATCCTAGCGAACATGAATGGAAGGGAGGAAAACAGTCAAAAAAAAAAGGTACTAAACGAAGAAGTAACAAGAAGAAAACTAATAGCAAAAAGACCCAAAAGTCAAAAGGTTCAAAGAAGGCAACAAAGACAAAAAAATCGAGAAAGGGTAAAAATACCAAAGTTGTGAAGATAACCTTGCGTAAGGTAGGTAAGAAAAACGTGCGTCATCCTTACACCCTTAATGCTACCTCTAAAAAGCGTCACATGGCGATCGCAGAGGGAGTGAACAAGGAAGCAAAGAAGACAAACCGAACTCGTAAGCAAGCTGCTGTTGCCAAGAAAGCACGATTAAATGTGCTTCGCATGTATCGAAAAAACAACAACTCCAAACACTGTAACATAATAACTCGTGATATGAAATATATGGACACGAAATATGATTTGGGAAAGACTGTAAACATCTGTAAAAAATAGTTTACCAAAAGTGGTATATTGATTAGATAATCACAACTAATCAATATACACGCCATACGAGGGAATTGAACCCAAGTTTCGCCCCCGCAATTGGGGCTACTTGCAAACCAGCCATGGCAATATAACAGAATATTTTATTTTTTACACCCTTGAAGATTTAAAACGCCGTTTGAAACAATTATAATAAAATTATATAAATATTTTTTATTATATATGGAACTTTTCAATATCAATCGGTATGAAACGAAAAACAAAAAGTTTGGATTTACAATTTTAACAGACGGAAAAAGTATTGTATTACAGATGAGAAAACCGAAACAACCTGATACACCTATTCGTGAA
>Ga0257127_1000368_pt1 | contig 40654 bp, 36 predicted proteins | sample SI060_135mmetaG_FD_190152 | JGI IMG/M metagenome (GOLD analysis project Ga0257127, IMG submission 190152) | Marine microbial communities from Saanich Inlet, British Columbia, Canada - SI060_135m | ecosystem: Environmental > Aquatic > Marine > Inlet | place: Canada: British Columbia | collected... | reverse complement strand
ATCTAGAGTGGGTTGCCCAATTTCATAAGCATAGGTACCCAGATGGGGGCCGTCAGAATATAGATCTTCAATACCTGGAGCCCGTCCAGTAAGCATGGTGTTAAAAGAAAATTCCCAATTCTTAAAATTTCGAAAAACACCGATTCCCGCTGAAAAAATGGAAAAGTCACGCTGTACAACCTGTCTACTATCAACATTTGATACATAAAGTGATGATACGTCAGGAATGATCGAGATGAATTCAGTCCGTGATGAAATTTGTAAATTGAATTCATTTATTTCTCTTTCTAGCAAACCAAATACAGCTATGTTTAATTCTTTTGTATCAGGCGTCCAATAAAATCCCCCTGCTTGAAAATTACGATATTGGAATAAGGATCCAACATGTAGTTTTGGACCTTTAAGTATATTTTGTAATGAAAAGATTTGCTGGTCCAAAATTACAGATGGGTCCAAACTGCCTTTTTCTGATTCAGTATGTCCATAGTTTATAAAGCGCTGGTCAATATCTAAGGTCTGAAAACCCATAAATGAAATATCTTTATGGGCATTAAACTTTTGAGTATTCTTGTTCATCTCAATATCTACTCCACTGATATGTCCTTCAGGGCTACCAGGGATGCCATAATTCATGGCAAGGTGACCATAGGAAAAAGTTGAACGATAATCTTCACCAAAATAAGAATAACTCCCTGTCGCTTCAAGATTAGATAGAGCAGTATTTGCCAAAGGTCCAATTGGAGAAATTTGATCACCTGTATTCCGGTTAAGCAGTGAAAATCTCAATTGGTGTTTATAATTAAGCGGCAGGTAACAAACAATATTACCGAATAAACTCGAATTGGATGATTCTGTGCCAAGGATGCCCTGTAAACTAGTTTTTTTAAATCTGGCTTCTGAATCAATTTGCCTAGAAACGTTAATGACACCACCAATTGTATTTGAACCGTAGAGTAGAGCCTCTGGTCCGCGAATGACTCTTACTTTATTGTAAGAAGCCATATCCATACTGACAGTATGGTCAATAGATGTATTGGAAAGGTCTCCAGCCGTTATGCCGTCTTCTGTGAGTAGAAATCTATCGCCTGAATATCCTCTTAGAACTGGTTGAGTTGTTCCCTGCCCCATAGATCGAATAGATAAACCCGTTTCCTCTTCCAAGGTCGAAGCCAGAGATGACTTTAGATTACTATGATATTGACCTCCAGTAATATAGATGTTTGATGAAAAACTTTTAGGTTGAAGTTCATGATGAGCATCAACAACTATTTCTTCAATTTTTATTGTATCCGTCACCATAAAAACTTTACCAATATCATTTATATCTTCATCTAATTTTAATGACTTGGTTACATCTCTAAATCCTATCATGGCGATCGTCAATGAGACTTTATCATAAGGCAAATTATGTAATTCAAACCGGCCATCGATCTGAGATGCAGTACCAATACTGAATTTTTCTATATACACATTAGCCCCATGGATAGGTGTTTGGTCATTATCATTGATGATAATACCAGTAACAGTTGCTTCCTGAGACCATAACAGTCCCAGGAAGCTTAGTATTGTGATGTGTTTATTAATTGCCGGAAGTCACAGTTACCTGAACATTATTTGTTGAAGTGTAGTCGGCATGATCATCATGCATTAACTCCAACTTAAAATCAGTTGAACCTATGCTGACACCAATGACATGGATGGCCATTTCATGGTGTTCTTCTTCTCCTTCTTCATGCTCTTCAGATTCAACAATTGCAATAGATTCGTTGTTTCCAGTAATCCATAATCCTTCTTCCTCTTCACCATCTTCTTCATGTTCAATTTCCTCGCCATCATGGTCAAGAAAATGGACTGAAAGCTCAAGAGTATCTCCAACACTTAGGGTAAGGTTATTGGTGACAATTGCACCTTCAAATTCCTTGTATACTTCTGTTTCACTTTCATTCTCAAGAACAAAACCTTCTGCATCGGTGTGATCTTCATCATGGTCATGATCATCGTCTTCACAGCCTGTTGTGAAGAACATCATACTGGTTATCAATAATACTAATTGTGCTTTTAAAGCACGTAAAAATAGAGGTTGCATAAAAATGCTCCTTTAAAAAAATGTTTTAATTATTTTACACTACTTAAATAGTAATGTGATTGAAATGATACTTTTAACTAAAGGAGACTTGGGGGAGGGCGACTGTATAAATTGAAATATATAATTTTATCTTCAAAAATTTCATTTGAAGAGTAAAGTGCTGTTCGATATTCATTGGATGATAACTCAATAAATTCTTGAACAATCAGTCTATTGGTCTTGTTTAAACACTTTTCACATTGGTGAGATATGGAATGATGTTTTTCATCATCACAATCAATATTACATATGCTGTACCCATCGTAATGTTCATGACCAAGATCGACATGTAATGTTGCCGATAGGAGCATGATGGATAAAGCAGATGAAATGAACGATTTTAACATATTATTATTGTTGAATTTCTTATAAAGATTATTACAAATTCAACAAATATTTACCCTTTGGGTTATGAGACTCACGCAGGTTCTTCTATTTTAATTTAGCTGGAGGACGAATGAGCGTCGATTTATTCTATATTCTTTGATTTAACCCAGTTCCACGCAGAATACAGAATGAATGAAGTAGTACTGACTTCTATAATGCTAAAAAATATGTAATGCAGTGTGTTATCATCAGTAAAGAGTGTTGCGGCCTGAACGAGAGTCATAATCAATGCTACAATGATGTTAGCCAAACGGTTTGACTTATAGGGCAAGATGCGCGATAAAACAATCATAACCATAGGCATTTCCATTAGAATTGAAAAACTAAGTAAGAATGACTGGTTTATTTTCATTCCACCCATTTCACCTGTCATTAATTGTTTCAAAGATTCTGAATGAAATAACGTGAATACATCACAAAATATGTAATTCACCGTTACAAAAATCCAAAGAGTTGAGAAAAGAACTTTTTTATTCATTGACGTATTACCTCTAAATAGTTTCCTGAAAATAATTTAAATATTATACTAACCCTACACCCGTCGGGTTATGAGACTGACCTAAGTCCACAAACAAAAAATCCCGATTAAGCTCACTCATTATATTTTCAATCCAAATAATGGTCTTAAAATATTAATTCTTTTGATTATATATTCATAAATGAGAAAACAAGCAATCAAAGTAAATAGTGTGATAACTATAAATTTTAGCAAAGGATGAATCTCTAATGGTAAAATGATAAGTGCACCTATAAACAATACAAACATATGTATGATATAGACAGGGTAAGCAGCTTGACTTAGATAGCTTAGTAAGGCACTTGGTTTGTTTAGGTAATGATATCCAAGACCAAAAACTCCAAATATCCAGCAATTGGATTCTATGGCTGTAATATAATTAGTTGATATCGTTTCAAATCCAGTTAACCGAATTGTATATAAAACAGCAGCTATACCAATATACAGCCATTTCCACTTAGAAACTGTTTTCCAGAAGGATTCGCCACTATAAACAAAAAGAAAACCAAAAAAGAAAGCAAGAAGACCTATAAAGAATCCGTGCCAAGTCATTGCATATACTTCAAATAATTGAGGATTAATGATGACTACTTCCAAGACAAAAAAGACAGACATAGATAATGGTCCAATAGCATACTTCATGACTGAAGAAACTGCTTTTTCAAATTTTCCATTATCATGTTTCTTCAAATAGAAAAAAAGCGGTGACAACAAAAGAACATAGATAAAAATATTACCCAAAAACCATAGGTGACCACTATGAGGATAATAACTAAATGGCATATTATAGTAATTTTGAAAAATAAACATATGTAATGGTGTAATCGCTAAGTAACCGAAAACAAATGGTAAGATAATTCGCTTCGTTCGTTCTAGAAGTAATTGCTTCCAGTTTCTTTTTTTCATAGCAAAATAGAGCCCCATACCCGATACATAAAATAATAGAGGGATCCGCCAAACATTGAGCATAGTCATAGGTGTCCACAAAGCTTTTACCGATTCTTCACTTTGAATAAAACCAATAAACAGACCCCATGGTTGGAATATTATGGCTATATGATAAATTAGGAGTAAACCAATTGCAATTACTCTTAACCAATCAATGTCGTGTCTTCTATCTGTTGTCATTTTAGTTTTGTTCTATAATTAATTACTGTAGCATCATTGCAACGACAGGACGAGCTTTTTCTAGCTCATTCATGTCAAGAACAAACCCCATTGGTTTTAATTGCTGTTTAAACATTTCATAAAAAGGTTTGATCTCAGCAAACTCTCCCATTACAGTTTCTCTAGGTGTAGCCCCAAAATTGTTTCGCATGCTTTTGTTAGCTTTAGCATCAATGAGCATTTGAACAATTTCTATACGTCCAAAGAATGCAGCAGTATGTAGAGCAGTAGAACCATCATTATTTATTATAGACAAATTTGCATTAGCTTCAATAAGGGCTTTAGCTATTTCAGGTTTATTAAATGTTGCTGCGGAGTTTAAAGGTGTTGAACCACTCATTTGCTCCTTTTGATTAATATCAGTTCCTGCTTCAATATGCTGTTTAACCACTTCTAGATTTCCAGAGATAACTGCTGTCTGAATATCTATACTAGGTTTATCTACTGTTTTTTTAATTTCAATATTACTATCAGTACTTTTTTCAGATTGAACGCATGCGGTAGTAAATAATATAATAAGTAGTAAAATTCGAATTGTCATTTTAAAGGAGTCCTTTTTAGTGTTTTTATGATTAATATTTTGATTTTTCTTTCTCTTTTCAATTCAGCCCCATTACAGAATTAGATTAGTAGATTCAAGGCAATTTAAATAAATCTTCAATAGAGCAGTTGAGAGTTTTTGCAATTTTTAATGCAAGAACTGTAGAAGGGACATAAACTCCATTTTCAATCGCATTAATGCTTTTCCTTGAAACTTCAGCACTCTCAGAAAGTTCTTGTTGCGTTAACCGCGCTGATTTCCTGAGTTCCTCAAGATTGTTTAGAAGGTTTTTGTGATGTTTACCCAATGTTATTCTTTTTCAAATTCTTCCACTGCTTTTGTGATACCAGTGCTATCATTTGGAAAAAGGTATCCGGCAATAAATGTCCCAACTCCAATTGTACCAACCAATAGGCCTACACCTTTTAATATGGATCCCAATGCAGTTACACCCAAAAGATATAAACCTATACCGACAAAAAAGGTTATCATTCCACCTCTTCTTAATTCTATAGGTTCTTTCTTCTTTTCACCTTCTATATTACTTATCAGCTCTTCTACCTTTGATTGATCATCAATAGTTTTAGCAATTTCAACAATGGTTGCCCTCTTATTTTTGGCATCAAAATACAACCAAACAAACACTCCCAAAGGAATTGCTATTCCGCTTAGAATTCCAACTAAAGCTATTATATCATTCATATTTTATCTCCTTATATGTAACGTAAACTTATCACTATTATTTTGAGAAGTAAAGGTTACATTGAAAAAATTTAATTAAATAAAAGAAGATAGGTCGGGTTATGAGAATGACCTATATCCTTGATTCTAATTTAGGTTTAAGAAATTTACATTCCTTTCTCAGTTTTCTCTCGTCAAACTCAGACGTTATAAATTAATCATTCTCAATTCGCTCATAAAATTCCGGAATGACGAAGTATCCTGTATCTACCGGTTCTGCATATAATTCCAGAATCTCAAAACCAACAGCCATTTTTGGAACAACACTTTCTTCGTATACTAGAAAATTTATTTTTACTGCATAACCTGGAATTGGTTTTAATGTTGTCAGGGAATCCATTTCACGGATAAAAATATTGGATGAAAATTCAAATTGCTCTATTTCAACCGTATCTTGGTCAGAATTATATTTAGTTTTTATTGAAGACTCCAGAGAATCGGAAAGTCTCATTAATGGTAATTTATCAACAAACCATTCTTCAAAAACCATCACTTTTTCTTCAGAAAAGGCGATAGTCGTAATCCATTTTTTTGTCCTGAAACCATGAACAGATTCAATTTCTTTCCCGCCGGTTCTAGTGAACTTCGGCGGTGCATCATCCTTTTCATCATCGGAGGAAAATGAAAAAGAAATCGACTTTGTATCATCTGAACTGGTATCTGGTGCCTTAAAATAATCTTCTGGAGATTCAAGCCAATATTCTTCTTTTTCCTTGTCATATTTTAGAATTTTTTCAGTACCACTAATCATAATCTCCCCCGTCTCACCATTCATGAGCCAACGAGCATAGAATCGTTCTGCTTTTATTTTTTCTTCCGCTTTTAAAAAACCTGGCGCAACGGTTTGATCGTACATTGTTGTGAATGCTCCGAATACAGGAATATTAAAATTCATTTTATACTTGTAATGGACTTGGATATTTTGGCTGAAACCAAAAGTTAAAAAAAGAAAAATCCAAATTCGTTTCATTTATCTATTGATGTTAATTAATGCAAAAAGTTGTCATTTCATTAAACTGCAAAAAGAACAAATGTCATAACATCCATTATATCATTACATTGGAATAATACTGTTTTTGAATCTAATAAATTTGAAGAAGGAAAGTGAGATGCACGATAAGCGTCCACCTGCTTCATATATCGTACTTGTACTTGAAATGATTCTGGGACTGTTAAAATACAATAATCCAAATTCCCATTTAAAGATTTTTCAACTTTTCCTTTGATTGCTTTACTTGATTCATCAGGATGCATACTTATAGTTGAATCCCCAACACCAAGCATTGTTGCATGCGTAGTAATGTGTGGATTAACTTCTGAAACCTCCTTACAAATATCAATATCACCCGATAAAAAAACCAATGGGACTTTCAAAGAAGCTGCAACTAAACCATGCAAATAAAATTCGGATGTCGATTGGTCATTAATGGTCATTGTATCAATTTTTGATGAAGACATTGTATGTGCCAATGGATTCCCACCTGACCCAGCGCACGCGTGATATCCAACCATAAGTAAAGCATCAAAAGAATCATTTAATTCTTGAACCATCATATATGGATGTCCACTCCATCCACGTATAAGTTTAACATTTTCTGGTAGCATGTCTGCTTTAATATTCCGTCCAGAATCATGAGCATCTTTAACCCATATTTCTGTCGCTCCAGCTGAGAATGCTCCAGCACAAGCTGCCACAACTTCGTCAGTCATTCTATTTTTAAATTCACTATAGTCACTACTCTTTTTGTCCATTTCATTCCAATGAGTTGCACCTGTAATCCCTTCTAAATCTGCACTAATATATACTTTCATAATTCTTTCCTTTTAGGTTTAGAATGAACCTGAGTTTACTATAATAAAAAAGGCCGCAAAAGCGACCTTTTTTTAATCCCTAATAATTGATATTAAGATTAGAGATCACTTGCATGATCTGATAAATAACTCGCCACACCATCAGCCGTATCTTTCATCCCATCATCACCCTCCGTCCATCCAGCAGGGCATACTTCTCCGTGCTCTGTATGGAAATCAAGCGCATCTACCATTCGAAGCATTTCATCAATATTTCTTCCTAGTGGAAGATCATTGATGACAGCATGGCGAACAATTCCTTCTTCATCAATTAGAAAAGAACCACGCAAAGCGACTCCACCACCAACTGATGTTTCAGCACTCTCTTTTTCAGTTTCAACATATGCTGGTTCTGCACCCAATAAAACTTCATAATTACGAGCGATAGATTTATCTAAATCTGCAATAATTGGATATTGAACATTGCCAATTCCACCATTATTTACATCTGTATTTTTCCATGCCCAATGGCTGAATTGTGAATCAACTGAACATCCAAGAACTTGGACACCACGTTTTTCAAAATCAGCTAAACGCTTATCGAAGGCGATAAGTTCAGTTGGACATACGAATGTAAAGTCTAATGGATAAAAGAAAAGAACTACTTTCTTTCCTTTATAATCTGAGAGACTAACTTCTTGAAATGAGTTATCCGGCATAATCGCTGTTGCTTTAAAATCCGGAGCTTTTTTTGTAACTAACATATAGTTTCCTTTTTATTTTGATTTACATGATTTGCAAATCCCATTCATATGGACATGAGAATTTGCAATAATATGGTTTGTTTTTTGTTCTACTTCAGACACAAAACTATTATTTGGAATATGGATATCGATTATTGTTTTACATTCTATACAATAAAAATGTTGATGATTTTCGATAGACCCATCATAATGTATAACACCATCGAAATGGATTGCTTGGATTTTACCATTATCAGCTAATAATCCTAAATTACGATAAACTGTCCCCAAACTTACGTTTGGTATTGTTTTTTTTACTTTAGAAAAAACCCATTCTGCAGTCGGATGAGAATGCGTCCCCCGCACAGTTTCTAAAATAGATTCTCTTTGTATGCTATAATTTTTCATTTCTAAATAGTATCCAAAAATAGATATAATTAGGAATCATTCCTATTTTAATTTTCTCTTTAAAATAATTTCGTATATAATTAATAGATAGAAAGAATACATTCCACATTAAAATAAAAAGCCTCGTTTTTATCTAGATAAAAACGAGGCTTTTTTGATGTGTTAGCTTTAACTAAAAACCTTTAATTGTCCCTGATTTTTTATAAAGCTGCCATACTAAATGCCACCCTAATACAATCATAACGAGTAATACACCGTACCCATCCAAATAATGCGAAACGCCAACAGTATGCTCATTAATCATAGTCCAAATGAGTGGTACACTCATGTAGGTATTATGCTTTGAACGAAGTCCTGCCATTCCTGCGTCTGCTGGATTTGGAGCTTCACCATTTTTTATAGCCGTAATGATTTTTTGTTGTGCTGGCCAAATACGATACCAAACATTAAAAGCCATCATGGATCCAAACATAGCTCCAATATGTATATTGTAAGCTCTGTATTCTGACATTTTTGCAACAAAAATGAGAAATGCTAATACACCAACTATACCAACAAAGCTTATTCCAGTCGAAACCATTGGATTATTTCCTAGTGGGCTTCTGTAGAAAGCATCATAAATAAATACCATTAAAAATGGGACTATATATGCCATATGTTTGAATTTATTTACTTCAAATTCTGAATTACTAAACATGGAATCATTCATACCCATCCAGAAAATAAAAATCATTAAAAACAACCCTGTGAACCAAGTCCATGCGGCGCCCCATCTAAAGAAATACAAAGTTCGCGGCATTAACTCAGGAACCACTTTCTGTTTAGTGCTTGCATCCATTGTTGCGACTACATGCCCATTAATCCAATTGAAAAAATATAATAGTCCAATCCATAGCACTCCAGCTATGACATGTAACCATTTTAATACAGGTGTTATAAATTCCATCATTCCTCCTCTTATGTTATTGAATTACTAAATCCCTATAGCCGTCTAATTTACTAATATATGAATATGTAAAGATATTTATTGGTGAATTATTTCTGGATAAGGAAATAAATCCTGTAAAACTATAGCGTGACCATGTTCATCTTTATATGTCACATGCGTCCTATCAAATTGAGTATAATTAGTCAAACCCGCTGCTCCTGCTAATGAATTAAGACCATTACGTAGAGTAATAACATAATTTAACACGCGCCATTGTTTTTCTTCGACGACTAATGCTTTTTGATGACCTAAATCTGTAGTAGCCACTCCAACAGGACATTTATTTGTATGGCATTTTTGTGCGCCTATACAACCAACTGAAATCATCATACCCCGGGCTATATTAATTAAATCTGCACCCATGGATAATGTAATTGCAATTTTGTCTGGACTAAATAATTTTCCGCTGGCAAATACTTTTACACGATTTCGCACACCATATTTTCTTAAAGCATTATCCAAATGAATTAATCCAGATTTAACAGGCAACCCCATAGTATCTGCCATTTCTTGATAGGTCGCTCCTGAACCCCCTTCTCCACCATCTATCGTAATAGCATCAGGGCCTCTACCAGTTTGGGCCATAGTTTGAGCTAATTCTTCAGCAGAGTCGGGGCCACCCATGACAATTTTTATACCTATAGGTTTTCCTCCTAGTTCTCTTAAATAATCAATAAAATCAAAAAGCGATATCATATCATGGAATTCATTATGGCGATTAGGCGAGTCTACATTCTTCCACGGTGTGACACCACGAATCTTGGCTATTTCAGGATTTACTTTGCTCCCTTCTACATGTCCGCCACGAATTTTCGCACCTTGTGCTAATTTTAATTCAAACATTTTTATTTGAGGGTTATTTGCTTTTTCTTGAAACTGATCTGGGCAGAATTCACCATTTTTCATTCTTACACCAAATAACCCAGGACCTATTTGCATAATAATATCACCACCGCCAACCAGATGATGTGGAGCCAACCCTCCTTCTCCAGTATGAACCCAAGAACCTGTAGCTTTACCAAGACCATAACTCATGGCTTGAATTGCATTTTCTCCCAATGCACCAAAGCTCATAGCACTCATACCTACAGGGCCTTTCACTTTCCAAGGATGTTGGCAGTCTGCCCCAATTATAATTGTATCAGAATCATTTAATCGCCAAGGTTTAATTTCTATATCTTCTAGGTGTTCTTTACGAGAAAAAAGACCTTCTGTTCCTACATATCGTTTTGTCTTTATTTTTGGGTCACATTCAATTTCCATCTCAGCTAATTGTTTTGGAAACATTGAATTTCGTAAATACCATCCTGCTTTATTAAAATCACGCTTTGAGCCAAAAGAAATCAGTGTTTTCATGTATTTCCCTGCAACAACAATATTTGCAAAGTCCATCCGGCTAAATGGTTTCCCTTCATTGTCAGAATCAAACATGTATTGACGCATTTCTGGACCCAACATTTCAAATACATACCGAATTCGGCCTAATAGAGGAAAATTTCTTAAAACGGAATGCTGGCTTTGATTTTTATCTCGAAAATAAATAATAATAAATAATAGTGGTGGCACAGTCACTACTATCATAAATATGATAAGTAAAATTGTAAGCGCTATTTCTTGAAACATGAAGCCTCCTTTATCATGTTTTGTTAAATATTGTTATTTTACGATTAATACAGGACAGTGGCAATCTTCCATCACTTTTAAAGGTTTACTACCTTTAAAAAATTTTATCAATGGATTTTTACTTGAAGCTCCCATAACAACAATATGATTATCTCCAGCTTCTTTTTTAATTATTTCTGATGGGTCGCCTACTCGATATAAGTTTTGGTAATTGATACCACATTTCCCCATCAATTTCCCTGCTTTTTCCGCTGCACCTTTATATCCTTTTCCAAATTTATCCACTTTACTTACAGTCAATATATCTACATCAATATTAAAGGCTTGTGCTACACGAGCTCCAAACTTTACGGCTCCCTTTGTCCCAGTGGAATCATCAACTGCCAATAATAGACGATATGTTTGATTAGGATTAAATTGATTTACAACAAAAATAGAACTATCAATATATTGTACTAAATCATGTGCCATTCTACGTTTACGACTTCCACCAATTATTGTTATATCATATTTTCTGATTTTAACTTCATCCCTTAGTTCTTCTATAATATTTCCATTTCTTAATATGAGCTGAACATCTTCACAAACTGTGCCCTTTAGGAATACTTCAGACCGACTTCCTCCCGTATGAACGAGTGTATTTTTTGGAAAACCAGCATCCACCATTTTGGGCGAAATATAATTATGGTCGGCTAAAAATTGAAAAGCCCATTCCAGTACGTCAATTCCAGGTCGATCAAATTCCCACGAATCCATTCGCTCTTGTGTGAGCCCTACAATTTTCGAATTGAATTTGCTAGTCTTTTCCCCTACATCCACTATAGTCGTTAATGCATTTAATGCTTTCGCAATTTTCATCCCTACACGTAATGTGGGCTCGGAGAATTCTTTACTTCCAACTGCAATTAGAATTTTCATCATGACAAGATATTAATGCCTTTTTAATTGATTAACAGCCAATAAGTATTGGCGTAAATAATGAGTAAAATCATGGAAAGAATTCCTGCTTTCCAACCTACTTTTAAGAAATCTTTTGCGTTGACTAAACCACTAGAATATACAATCGTACAAGCTGGTGCAGCCACAGCTGTGAAGTATCCAAACGCAGATGCAATAGCTGTGACTAATCCAATATGTATTTGGTCCTCGATAAGGTTTAATGTAATCGGCCCTAATACAGCAACAGTTGCAGAACTAGATAATACATTGGCAAGTGTTGTCGTCATAACTACAACAATTCCATCTACCACGATCGGAAAATTATTCATGAGATTACCAAATAAATTGACCACATTCTGAGCAAGCCAAAAAGCTGCTCCCGTTTCTTTAATATGGGCTCCAAGTGATATTGTGGCTCCAAATAATAATATTACCCCCCAATGTGTATTCTTACTTAAATCTTCCCAACTAACATAACCCGCTATGAGATAAAGGAAAACCCCGAATAAGGCGATAGTACCCAGACCAATGGTTTCACTTAGAAATACCCATCCTAAAAACACTAGTAGAAAAATAATTGCTGCAATTGTATTTCGGCCAGTCATCTCTGGGGAGTTTGCAACTTGAACTACTAATTTCCTCACTCCAGTATCGAGATGATCATATTCAGGAATAAAACTTTTTATTAATACCCAAGATATCAGTGGTATCTGGATTAAGACTAAAGGGTACACCTTTATCATCCAATCAAGATAGGATATGGATAAACCATAATCTTTGAAATATGACATCATAATTACATTTCGTCCACCACCAGAAGGTGTCCCGATGGACCCAATTAAAGCACCGTATGCAATGGCAAATAAAAGAACAGCACTTAATCCTCGAACTTTTTGCTTATCTTGCGAAGTAAAACGAATCAAGGTCATCCCAATTGGAAGCATGAGTGCAGCAACAGTATGCTCTCCAATAAAAGATGATAAAAATGCTGAAATTGCTGTAAAACCAAAAACTATATTTTTTGTTTTATGACCTGTTAAAGATATAATTCCTAAAGCAATCCGTTTATCCCACCCTTGTTTTATTATAGCAACAGAAAGCATGAGTGACCCCATGATAAAAAATACAGCATCATTCATAAAGGAATGAGCAACACCATTAGCATCATCTATACCAAAAATAACTTGAAATACGATTACATATAAAGCAATAGCAGGCAATGGTATAGGCTCTGTTATAATCATCATTAAAGTGGTAATCACAATAATAATAATTCGATATCCTTCTAATGTTAAACCTTTGGGTGTTGGGAATAGAAATAAAATAAATCCCAATGCCATTGTAATGAGAAACCATTTCTTTTGGGTGAGCCAAAAAAGAAAATTAGTAAGGGAAGATTGTGAAAATCCTAACATAAAGTTACCGAATTTAGTGATTTAAATAAGTAGATGTCTGTAATTCTAATAATGAGAAACAAACGTTATTTAAATATGGGTATAATTGACGAATTAAATAATTTTTGTAACATCATTATCTAATATTCAAAGAGATAGCTATTTATGAAGAAATTCTACCTGGTTGTTTAAAAAATATTTTAAATAGATTAACTAATGATTGCACTCACTTGGAATCCTTGACCCATCTTGTAAAATAGCCCATTTCCAGATTGGAACTCGTTTTTTTAATTCGATTATAAACCAAGACATGGCATCAATTCCTTCTTGGCGATGCTTTGACCAAATAACAACATGGAGACTGGTTTCTCCCACGCTCACTTTCCCAATGCGATGTTTACAAAATAAATCATTTATAGGAAATTTTTCACACGTATTTTTCGCCAATTGTGTGAGTTCTACTTCAGCCATTCCTTCATACTGTTCATATTCCAATGCTAATATAGAATCACCATGTTCCGTAGCTCGGACTCTCCCATTAAATATCAATTCTGCACCATCTTGTTTGCGTGAATCGTCATTTTTAAAAAAGGTAATTAGTCCTTCTGTTATTTCAATTTTAATCATTTAACCGCCCTGGACAGGTGGAATGAAAGCCACTTCATCCCCATTATTAAGTTTGATATCAATTGGAGTATATTTCTGGTTTACAGCGATTCTTAAAGAAATATCATCCAACTGGCCATTTGCTTTTTCACGCACCATTTCCTCTAATTCTAAAGTTGTTGTGCCTACACTCAGTTCCAAAATGAATTGATCTTCACCAAATGCATACTTCACCTGAGAAAAACATTTGACAGTAACATTTATCATATTTCTATTATTTGAGTTGTATGGCTTTTGCCATCATATATAAGTAGTTTATTCACCAAGTTTGGTTTAATACCCACAATTAATTTCACCGCTTCTAATGCTTGTATATGACCAATAACTCCTGGAAGCATTCCCAATACACCTGCATCTGCACAGTCCTGTCCCGCAGATGGTGGTTCAGGAAATAATTCTTTATATCCTGAACTTCCATCTACATTTAATACAGCAACCTGCCCTTCCCACCGATACAACCCGCCATATATCATGGGTACATTTGACTCTTTGGAAAATTGGTCAATCAATTGTCTTGTTTGAATATTATCTGTGGCGTCAATCACCACATCACTTTTTTGGATAATATCAAGACCATTTAAGTCATCCAAATATTCGTCTAGGATTTCTATTGCTGTAGCTGAATTAATTTTATTCAAACTTTTTTCTGCTGATTGAACTTTTTTTATTCCGACATCATCAATGCCATGTAAAGGCTGACGATGAAGGTTAGATAATTCTACAACATCGCCATCAATTAAAAATAATTTCCCAATTCCTGCTGTCACCAATGATTGAGCCACTGGGCACCCCAACCCACCCATCCCAATTATGGCAATTGTTGCATCTTTTATTTTTTTTTGTCCATCCAACCCTATTTCCGGCAAAACAGTTTGACGAGACCATTGACTCAAATCTTCTTTTTTAGATTGGAATTCCATCCACGCTTGGGCACCACCTAATAAACTGAATGTATCAATAAGGTTTTGTTCGATAATCATACCTTCAGTTACAATTCCATACTGGCAAATCAGTACTTTTTCCCCTTCAATATTTGGAATTGATTTATCTTCTGAAATAATGCTATTTAATCCATCTAATGAAAATTCTTTCCGTTGAGATTCCGGTCGAATATCAATTACAGTGAATTTGGAATGCCTATCCTGAAGCTCTTTGGGTGTTATTATCATTTAACCGTTTTCCATGGCAATAAATGAATAGAAATGGATTCCCCCGGTTTTAAAGGGCCATCCCCTTGAGCCGTCCCAAGAATACAATTAGTCTGCAATGAAGATGTTAACATATGCGACCCAACTTTTGGTGATGGTTCACAGACCAATTGACCTTTTTCCATCCAAGCTTTGCCAAATAAGAATCGATATTTCACATCTTCTCTAGGAAATGGCTTTTTTAAAATTGCAGTTAATGGTTCTGGCTTTGGTTGCCTCGTCAAAGTATGTATAACAGGCCAAACCCATTCCATGAACCCTATATAAGATGAAACTGGATTCCCTGGTAATCCAAAAATTAATGTATTATACCCTGTTCCAAAAAAGAGTGGTTTCCCTGGCTTTTGGGCCACTTTCCAAAAATGTTCATTTACACCTAATTCCATAAATACTTCTCTTACGTAATCATATTTACCCATGGATACACCGCCAGAAGATATTATTATGTCACAGGTTTCAATTGCGTGCGACAAAAAAGCTCTTAATGAATCTTTATTATCTTTTATAACATCACGCATGATTATTTCGGCACCTACTCGAGTTGCTAATTCAGCAAATACATATAAATTTGAATTATAGATTTGTCCATCACACAATGCATTACCCGGTTCAACCAATTCATCACCTGTACCAAAAATGGCAATTTTAGGTTTATTATAAACTGTCAACTCTCCATATCCAAATGTGGCGCAAGTTCCTATTTCACTGGGTGTGATGGGTGTACCTTTTTGAATTAATCTTTCACCTTCTTTAATTTCTTCGCCGCAGTTACGAATATGCTTTCCGGGAAATGCTTCAATCGTGATTTGGACTTTATCCAAATCAGAAAATCCGCTACTATCTTCTACCATAATAATCGCATCTGCCCCATGAGGTATTTTGGCACCAGTCATACATTGAATGCATTCACCTTCTTCTAATTCAATATCACTTGGGGTACCCGCAGAACTCACGCCCACTAACTTTAATGTGACTGGGTTTTTTGGAGTCGCATCCTTTGTATCTCTGGATAAAACTGCAAATCCATCCATAGCAGAATTGTCAAATAAAGGTGATGGAAAGGTGGCAATAATATCCTGTGCTAATACACGTCCTCCAGCATCATTTAATGATATTGTTTCTTCACCAAGTGTAAAAAGGTGCTTTTGAACAATTGATTTTGCTTTATGAAATGGTATCATAATTATCCCTTAACTACTTTAATCCACAAAATTCGTGAAGAAATTCAAAATAATATTTGGTGTAACTTGGTTCTCTTCGTGGCCTATATTGCATTCAAATTATTCCTTTTATTAAAAACAGAATGGCAATAATAATAACGCCACCCATTATTTTTTGAATTGTTTTTGGCCTGAATTTAATTGCGCCCATGTATGAACCAGCAAACCCACCTATGAGTACGGCGCCTGCTAAAGGTAAAATAAAGCCTGGCTCAAAAGTGCCTATTTGGGCACGAGCAATAACACCTACAAGTGAATTTACCCAAATGAACATAGCTCCAGATGCGGCGGCTTCTTTTTCTGTCCCAAGTCCAAACATAATAATTAATGGAACCAGGTATATACCTCCACCAATTCCGACTGAACCAGCAATAAACCCTAAAATAGCTCCAACTGACAAAATAAAGATCCATTTTTGATTGGAAGATAACTGAATGGATATTTTAAGGTCATTTATGATATAAATACGGACTGCAACTAATATGAGTGTTCCTAAAAGAAAAAGTTTGAATAATGTTTCAGGGACATCTAAAGACCCAGCTATAAATGTCATTGGAATAGAAGTAACTAAAAATGGAATAATTAGATTCAGGCGACCATGTCCATTTTTCCAAAAATGAATCATACCCACAAATGTTACCACTAAATTCATGGTTAATGATGTTGTTGGAATAATCTGGTAACTCACTCCAAAAATTGATAATAAAGCTGTATAGGCAGATCCACCGCCTAATCCCACACTGGAATAAATAGAAGCAATAAATAGGAAGAGAATGGGTAATACAAAATCTGTCATTTTTTCTTATCCACCAATCTTGCCTTAATGTTTCTCGCCTTTCATCATATGAAAGGAATGAAATATCGTTGGGATCAATACTTTCAAAGCATCTTTTGTAGCACCAGTGCTTCCAGGTAAACAAATAACAATTGAACCATCAACAACACCTGCAGTTAATCGCGACAACATTGCTGTTTTCACCTTGCCACGCCCATAAGCATGGAGTGCTTGTTCAACCCCTGGTAATTTTGAAACAAATGCTCCTTCTAGAGTTTCAATCGTTAAATCTCGTGGACCCAAGCCTGTTCCACCTGTTGTAATAATAAGTTCAACACCTTTATTAGCCCAATCTTTCACTATAGGAATTAATTCTTCAGATCCATCTGGTAAAACTACATTATGATCCACTATACATCCAGTATTCTTAAATCCATCAATAATTATCGGTCCTGATTTATCTTCCCCGTTTCCCGAAGAAATGCTATCACTCAAAGTAATGACACCAACTTTCGGTCGATATTCCGTGGCATGGTCAGACTTGCCACCTACTTTTTTTACCAATTTAATGCGTCCAATGATCATTGATTTGTCCACCGCTTTACACATATCATAAATGGTGAGTGCAGCACCAGAAACGGCAGACAAAGCTTCCATCTCTACACCTGTTGCTTCTTTGGTTTTGACAGTTGATTGTATCAAAATAGCATTTGATTCAATATCAAATTCAATATCAACATAAGATAAATTTAATTGATGACACATGGGAATCAGATCAGCCGTTATTTTTGCAGAATGAATTCCAGCTATTTTTGCCGTGGTTAATACATTCCCCTTAGGAAGGGCATCGTCTTTAATAGCTAATATGGTTTCAGGAAGCATAGATATTTTCCCTTCAGCCTTTGCTATTCTTATAGTTGTCATTTTATCTGTTACATCAACCATTTTGACATTACCAGATTTATCTAAATGTGTAAAATCATTCATATTATCCCCCGATTTGGGTCATTGATTCTCTATTATCATTACCTTGATTTTGGGCTTCCCAGCCATCTTTATATTTCTTCTTCATGGTATTTCGTATCATATCTTCAATTTCAATATCTGTTTTTCCGATACGCATGGCATCACGGAGATTTGTTTCATCTTGACTATATAAGCAGTTTAATAATTTCCCATCTGCTGTAATCCGAAATCGGTTACACTCACCACACAAACTCCGCGAATATGCCGGAATCACTGCCACTTTTCCTTTATAATCATTCACTTGAAATACATGGTGTTCTGTTCGTGAGCCACCAATTGGGCTCAATTCATCAACTTGATTCATAATATCTTCAACTATATGGTCGGCTCCATAAAATTTCCCCGTTTTCCATATTTGATGTGAATCAAATGGCATGAGTTCAATGAAGCGAACCGTAATATCATTTTCTTTAGTGAGCGCTACAAAATCCATGAGTTCATCATCATTAAAATCACGCATGGCAACTACATTCAATTTGATGGATCGGATGGATGATTTAATAGCTTTATCTAATCCATCTAACACAGATATTAATCCGTCTCTTCTTGTAATTGTTTTGTATTTATTCGATTCCAAAGTATCCAAACTAATATTTATCCCAGACAAACCTGCAGATTCTAATTCATGGATATATTTTAAAAGTAATAGACCGTTAGTCGTTAAATGAATCGACTCAACACCATCCAAACTATTGGCAAATTGAATGATTGGTACTAAATCTTTCCTGAGTAATGGCTCGCCACCTGTTAAGCGAATTTTGGAAACGCCCATTTTACTTGTTAGGTAAAATAACTGAAATATTTCATTAGTGGATAGGAGTTTTTCTTCAGATCGGAAATTAATGCCTTCTTCAGGCATACAATACATACAACGAAGATTACATTGCTCATTTAATGCGAGACGAAGGTAGTTGAAAGTTCGACCAAATTGGTCTTGGATGGAAGGGTGTATCATCTGGGATGATTCACACTTTAAAGATTTATTAAGTTGCTTAACGAGTGCCATTCTCTTTCCAATCACGGGAGCTAATGAGTCTGTTTCCAAATTCACCGTATCGGCCTTGAACCATATTTCTTAATCGAAACGTAGGCTTTTTGGCTACGAGATGGGGTCAAAATAATGTTATTTTATTTAGTATCAAATCCTTTAACCATGGAAAAAACCTAAAGAGTATTAGGTATGGAGGTGCAAGCTTTCATCAATAAATGGATCATTCTCTGGCACCGGACCTTTACTTTGAAATGTTTTTACAAAGACCCAAATCATAAGTGAAAGTGTTCCAATAAAAATGGCAATTTCCTGTATCCCAAATACAGGTATTTTATAATGGGGTGGGAAAATCATCATATATAAATCAACCCATCGCCCAACAAGAATAATGGATGCTACAATAAGTAAACTTTTTTCATTTCGCTTTGTTTTTCTAAATAGCAATATTGAAAAAGGGATAAACCAATTTAATAGAATATTCACAATTGTAAGTGATCCAAAAACTCCCACATGTCTTTTAATATAATAAACTGTTTCTTCAGGGATATTCGCATACCAAATAAGCATATGTTGTGAAAACCAGATATAAACCCAAAATGTTGTAAACCCAAATAAATATCGAGCTATTTCATACAAATGATCTATTTTTACTATTCCTTTTAAAATGCCATTCCGCCTTAATAAAATTAGAGCGATCATAAGGAATGCTAATCCACTAGTAAACATACCAGAAAAATTATAAAGACCAAAAATCGTACTAAACCAATGGGGCTCTAATGACATTATCCAATCAAAACTTGAAAAAATAAACATAATTCCGCCAATATAAAGCCAAAAGGCAGACAAGCCTATCGCAGAACTTCCACCTGAATTCTCCTCTTGAGATTTTGTAATAATTTTTTGACCAACCAAAATCCAAAAAACAAAATATATCACCAATCGAGCCATGAATCCGGTTGGATTCAACCATGCTGATTTCCCAGCTAATATTGGATCTGTTGCAACTACATCCGCGTGAGACCATTCATATATATCATGCATACCAAAATACAATAATATCATAAAGATAAATCCAATAGGCAATACCGAAAACATGGCCTCTGGCACACGACGGATTACAACATCCCAACCAGAATTAGAAACATAATGGATGGCAACCATCATTATACCACAAAATCCAATACCCGTTAAGAAATAACCAGATAAAAGAATATTTGACCATGTTCTTGTGGGATCCATAAATAGCCCAACAAAAAAAGTGGCCACTCCTAAACCCATAAAAATTTCAAGCCAAACTTTTTGTTTCTTTGTAAGTAATAAATGAGATGTTTTCATATTAATTACCCATTGCCCTAATATAGTGAATCACTTTCCATCTATCTTTTCGCTGAACTTGTGATCTATATGATGCCATATTGCCTTTTCCATTTGTTATAATATGATATAATTGTCCATCTTTCATTTGATTTATATTATCTGTTAATAATGATGGTGGCGGCGGAACACCCCTTTTTGTTACAGGGCCATCACCTAATCCAGTCATACCATGACAAACTTGACAATATGTTCTATATACCCATTCCCCGCGAACGATATTCTCATCTGTTTTATCAAGAGGGTTTATAAGGACTTCTCCAGCTAACTCTTCTGTTAACTTACTCTCTGAATACTCAGGTAGAAATCCACGAGCAATTGTGCCCACTACTGGCATTTGAAGAGTATGCCCATTTTGATAATTTGGATTATCTGAAAATGCATCAAATGGTACAGAATGAACCATTTCAGGAACAAATTCCACATTCAATTCTCTGGGATTATTATATAAACATTTTTGTAGCCACATTAACAGAAGAACTACAATTCCCAATTTAATGATTGATTTCATATCCATTATTCTGATTCCAATTTTTCGTGCCATTCTATTGAATGATATTTTGTTGAAATATTTTCAGCTTTTTCACTATCAAATGTGTTTGTCTCTTCTGTAATGACAAGGGCAAAAACATCATCCGTTACGGCAGGAGCATAGACCTTTGGTTTTCTACCAGGTAAAATTCCAGTTCTCCACAATAAGGTAAATACAGTTCCTAGCCCTGCAAATAAAACGGTCGTTTCAAATGCAATGGGTAAAAATCCTGGCATAGAATTCCAAGGTTTCCCCCCAATATTGATGGGCCAATTCACTGCTGAAATCCAATATTGTCCGTATAATCCAATCGTTAATCCAATAAAAGCGAATCCAAAACAAATCTTTGATAATCGTGAAGGTTTTAAACCCATTGCTTTATCAAGTCCATGTACCGCATATGGAGTGTATGCATCTAGAATATTGAATCCATTATTTCGAAAGTCTTGAGTGGCTCCAACTAAATCATATTCATTATCGAAAGAGACAACAAAATATATCTTCATTTTTGACCTCCACTTCTTCCTTTATACTGCAGCACACTTTTTACTTCACCAATTGAAATAATAGGCATAAACCGGATAAAAAGCATGAAAAGTGTAAAAAACAATCCAAAACTACCTATCAGTGTTGCAATTTCTACATAAGATGGTTTATACATGACCCAGGATGATGGTAGAAAATCTCTGTGTAAAGATGTGACAATAATAACAAATCGCTCAAACCACATTCCAATATTAATAAAGATGGACAAAATGAACACCATGAGCATATTGGTACGAATTTTTTTAAACCAAAAGAATTGAGGTGTAATCAAGTTACAACCTACCATAATCCAATAGGCCCACGCAAATGGTCCCATGGCACGATTTAAAAAGACAAATTGTTCATATCCATTACCTGAATACCATGCCATAAAAAATTCTGTGGCATAAGATAAGGTTACAATTCCACCGGTAAGAATAATGACTTTCGTCATATTCTCAATATGTTTAACAGTAATATATTCTTCTAATCGCATGGCTTTACGTGCAATAATGAGTAGCGTCAAAACCATTGCAAACCCTGAGAATACTGCCCCGGCAACAAAATAGGGTGGAAATGTTGTAGTATGCCATCCAGGAATAGCGGAAGTAGCAAAATCAAAACTCACAATTGTATGTACTGAAACCACTAATGGGGCTGCCAAGCCAGCAAGCAATCCATAAACTGTCTCATAACGATGCCACGTTTTAAATGAACCAGACCAACCAAAACTTAAAAACCCAAAAACAGCTTTCTTAATTCTTGTTTTTGCTCTATCTCGAACAGTGGCTAAATCGGGGATCATTCCTATATACCAAAAGACGGCAGAAATAATTAAATATGTCAAAATTGCAAAAACATCCCAAGCGAGTGGAGATCTAAAATTAACCCATAATGGACCTCGTGTATTGGGGTATGGAAACATCCAATATGCCATCCATGGTCTTCCCATATGTATAATGGGAAACATACCAGCACACATAACAGCAAAAATGGTCATAGCCTCTGCAGAACGATTGATAGAAGTTCGCCATTTTTGTCTAAATAAAAATAGAATAGCAGAAATCAAAGTTCCAGCGTGACCAATTCCAACCCAAAAAACAAAATTGGTAATGTCAAAAGCCCAACCAACTGTTTTATTCAGCCCCCATGTTCCGATACCTGTCATAATCTGATAAGACACAGCTACAATCCCCAAGGCTAAAGCACTCAATGCAATAAAAAATCCAACCCACCATAATCCGGTTGGTTTTTTATCCATGATACCTACAACATCATCGGTAATTGTTTTTAAATTTTTATTTCCATGTACCAGGGGTTCTCTTATGGATTTCACATGATCAGCCATGATGATTCCCCCCCTTCTCTTCTTCGCGATTTCTCACCATAGTCAAATATCCAACAGTTGGGCGTGCATTTAATTCTTCTAAAACATGATAATGGCGAGGATCTTCAACTAATTTTGAAATATCACTTTCCTTGTCATTCAAATCTCCAAATGTAATGGCATCCGCAGGGCAGGATTGTTGACACGCCAATTTAATATCGCCGTCAGCTAGTGGAATACCCTTAGCCTTTGCTTCGATTTTTGCCTCCTGAATTCTTTGAATACACATGGAACATTTTTCCATCACTCCTCGGCTTCTCACCGTAATATCTGGATTTAATACCATATTTTCTAATTCATCATTATGAGCGTAATCAAACCAATTAAATCGTCTAACTTTGTATGGGCAATTATTGGCGCAAAATCGCGTTCCCACACAACGATTATAGACCTGCTGATTCAAACCTTCCGAACTATGAACTGTTGCCAATACTGGGCAAACTGGCTCACAGGGGGAATTATCACAATGTTGACACATCATGGGTTGAAATGCCACATCCACATCTTCTCCGTCGCCAGAATAATAACGATCAATACGCATCCACGCCATATCTCTACGTCGAAATACTTCATCCTTTCCCACAACAGGAACATTATTCTCCACTTGGCAAGAAATGACACAAGCAGAACATCCTGTACAAGCCCCTAAATCTATGGCCATACCCCAGTGATGTTTTTCATAAGGATGGTCATCCTTCCATAATGTTACCACCTGATGACCATGATGAGCTCCTGAAGATGGGTCTTTTTTATATTCACCGAAAGTTGTTTCTTGGATAAAGGGACGCACTTTCATAGAAGGTGGTGCAGTATTCTCAGGATTTTTCAGCGTGTTGTATGTTTGAGTTAATGCCAAATCTGCCGTTTTTCCTGTCTTGGTGATATTAACAGAAATCCCAGAGAATGTAAGCGTATTGTCATTTCTTTCTAGTAAATGATTAACCCGTTCGCCTACTAATTCTCCTTCATCCAATGTTACCTTTTTTTGAATCCAGTCAGGCCCAAGGTTTTTAAATCGTTCTGTTCCTTTACGCCCATAGCCCAGTGAAACTGCGACTACTTTGTCACTCTGCCCATCCTGAATATATACGGGCATTTCAACGGAATTTCCGTTGGAGCTAATCTTTACAACATCCCCTTGATTCAGCCCTAATTCTTTAGCTTTTTTCGGAGAAAGATTTGCTGCATTATCCCAAGTCAATTTACTAATTGGATCTGGTAATTCTTGTAGCCAAGGATTTTCTGCATGACGTCCATCTAACATTTGCAAGGACGGATATGCTATGAGAGTCATTCCATTATTAAAATTTGATTTTGGCACTGATCCTTGTTTATACCTACCGATGGATAATGATTTTTCTTTAATATTTACAAAACCATCATGCACCAAATTGTCCCACCATTGGTTAAAAGAGAGATTCCCTTTTTTGCGCGTGGAATAAATCTTTTTCCAATAATTACGAATTAAAATTCGCTCGTCATCTTCATAACCAATCCAGTCACCAAGGGATTTCCTGAATGTTCGTGTGTCACCCAAACCCCGGATTGTGGGCTGTGTCATGGATAATAGCCCTGAAATAAATTCATCATCAGACCATGATTCCAAATAATGAGGCAATGGACAAATCACATTGCAAAGTTCTGCGGTTTCATTCTTTTTTGTCGTAAATAAAAGGGTTGTTGAAATAGTCTTCATTAATTCACCAAAGGACTCGCCTTCCGGTAAATCATAAACAGGATTCACATCAGAAATCAATAATGCACCAACTTTTCCTAATTTCATATCTGTTAATAATTGAGAAACTGCATTATCACTGCCACTCTTTTGGAAACTAGGATTTTTGTGAAGAACTGTTTTTCCTATATTCCCCAAGAATTTGTTGATCCTATTTACAAGGATTTGTATACCGATATCGTTTATACCAGAGATAACTAAACTTTTTCCTTTATAATGTTTTAATTCTTTGGCAATGTTTGTTGCGATTCCATGTTCACCATTTTTTTGGAGAGCACTTTCAATATCTTTTACTAATTGAAGTATTTCTGCTGGCGATTTAACAATGCGTTTATCCGCTTTTGCTCCCGTTATAGACAATCTGGATTCAACATGAATATGTTTTGAAATATGTTTTGAATCTAAGTTTCGATTCTTCCGATAATCTTTTGTAAACTGTGTAGGCGAAAGCCATGTGCCAAGAAAATCTGCATCTAGACTTAGAATCATATCTGCTTTTTCAAAATCATATTGGGGTAAAAAACGTGTGCCATAATTCACTTCATGAGCATCTAAAATAGCTGAATAAGATATGGGGTCATATTCCACATGACTTGCATTAGAATATTTTTTTAAGAATTTTTTAATATAGAATTTAATGGATGGACTTGTAATTGTTTCTGTTAAGAGAACAATTTGCTTTCCTTGTTTTCTCGTTTTATTCAAATTTTTAAGAACGAAACTATCTAAAGCAGCCCAAGTTGAACCTTTTCTAAATACCTGGGGGTTATAGATTCTTTTGGAGTCATATAATTCAATCACACTCGCTTGACAAATAGGACATAATCCCCCTTGACTTGCAGGATGATCAGGATTGCCTTCCAATTTGATAGGACGGCTATCTCGATTTTTTACCAATACACCACATCCAGAACCACAAGCATGACTAGTAGATGCATACCAATAGGCTTTTCCAGGAATAACTTCTTCAGGTTGTATCAAAAATGGAATTGCTTTATTTACAGGCGTTTTTGAACACGCTGTCATAAAAGCAGCTAATGAAAAACCTGCTGTTTTTAGGAAATCTCTGCGATTCCATTCAGTCGTTGTTGTTTCCAAATCTGCTGGTCCGACAACTGAGTCAGTTGTGGCTTCGGTCATTTGGTTCATTCGATATTTTTTTTCTTTATGCATACAATTTCTTTTCTAATAATGACATGTTGCGCAATCTAATAATAATTGGGTGCGTTCAGGGGCATTATCGAGAGATTCATGATCTTTTCGATGACAATCTAAACACCAACCCATAGATAAATCTTCTGTTTGTTTTATACGCTCCATGGATGAGACATCACCATGACAATCCGTACAATCTACACCTGCTGTTATATGAGGTTTATGGCTGAAAAAAACAAAATCTGGGATATTATGTACTTTGACCCATTCAACGGATTTTCCTTCTTTACCTTCGATAGGTTCTCCTTGAGAATCATATCCCATAGCTTCATAAATTTTCGAAATTTCAACCGACGTTATTGATTCAGTTTCCCTACCTTCAAAAACAGATTCTTTTTCTTCTAATTGGAAAGCTTCTTTTGTGGCGGAAACATATTTATGGCAATTCATACACACACTTGTAGCTGGAATTCCGGCATGCCGACTTTGGGAAGCACCATAATGACAATATTGGCAAGGAATATCCATTTCACCTGCATGTAATCGATGTGAAAAATCTATCGGTTGTATTGGCTCATAATTCTGTTGATTTCCAGGCATACGGTAAGTGCTATTGCTAAACACAATAATTAGGCCAACAACAAAAATTAATAGTGTAACAAGTTTTAATTGTTTTTGCATTTTCTCTAAGAATCCAATAATTGTTTTTCTAATTCAAGAGATTTTGGAAATAATATATTGTTTTCTAAATGAATGTGATAATGGATATCATCTTCGAGTGCTTTAAGATTTGCATATGCAGCTCGGTAAGTATTACACGCATCTGCTGGAGGTTCATATCCATTTGATAATTCGTTCATTTTTTTCAAAATATCACCCGCTGTATCATGTTCGGCTTCCATGACTGAAATAGGGCCGTTAACAAATGCACCACCTTGATTTCCATGCTCAACTAATTGCTTAACGAAGGGAAAGAGAATCTGTTCTTCTTTCATCATATGTTGATGTAAATCATGCAATAATTCATTATATAGCTTTGCGATTTCCACTGTTTCTGGATGGCGACTCCCATGCACATGAGCTACTTTATTAATGAATTCTGCAGTCATTGGTCCATTTTCATAGATATACGTATGATGCGTATTATAAATATGATCTACCAAATCAATTAGCGGCATATTTTTGTAATTATCGACTACATCTGATTGACTAGTGATAGCTTCAAGATCTGCTAATACTTCTGATACATCTACTCCGCTATCATCGCATGCAGATTGGACTGATGCACCACCTCCGCAGCAAAAATCTAATCCATATTTCTTAAATACATTCGCAGTACGAATATCATCTGCAACAATTTCACCGACTGTTTTTTCTCTAAACATATTTTATCCTTATTTTATTTATTGTTTATGGATTTTTGAAATCCGCTTTAGGTCCAAGATAATACCAATAGTTTAAAATTGCGCACACAACATAAAAAACTGCAAAACTATACATCGCTAATTCTGGTGTTCCTGAACTCATATTTTCACCGATCACTTTTGGAATTAAAAATGCACCGTACGCCGCAACGGCAGAAGTCCATCCTAAAACTGGACCTGCCTGTTCTTCATTAAACACCATGGAAATTGTTCTGAATGTGGAACCATTTCCAATACCTGTGGCTGTAAATAAAACAATCAGCAGAACAAAAAATGGTATAAAATGATCTTGCGGTGTAGCAGATTGGTAAGCAAGCTTTGCATAATATCCTACACCGATCGCAGATAGTACCATGATGATAGATACAATTTGTGTTACAATTGCACCACCAACTTTATCAGCAATTTTTCCACCCACAGGTCGAATCAATGCACCAATAAAGGCTCCCACCCATGCAAACATAAAAGTTGCAGGGCCTTCAGGATTTGCTAAAGTATGGGTCATCACTCCATCCACAAGAATATGCTTTACACCAAAAATAAATTTGATTGATAAGCCCACTGCGGCAGAAAATCCAATAAATGATCCAAATGTCATAGTATAAATAATGGTCATAATCCAAGTATGCTTATTATCAAATATTTTAAATTGTCTCTTGAGGTTTGATTTTATTTCACTTGGTGATAAAGATTTCATAAGAAAGACTGTTGCTGTAATAACAACAGGAAGTACAATCCACTTGATCCACGTTAAAGATTTAAAGGCTAAAATAAAATATAGACCAACTGCGGCAGTGACAAAGCTGATGAATAAAAGCCATGAAATTCTGCCAAATGAAACAAGTGGGCTTTTTAATCCAGGTGTAACCGAATCAGTTGTAATATTATTCATCTTTGTCCATCCGAAATAGGCGAGTGGGACAAGCCACAACATCCATATCCATCCAGCATTAGCTAGCCATGTTTCGGACCCAGCCATAATTCGTTTAAAAATAGTCCCACTATTACTTGATAATATCATAGAACCACCACTAAAAGCACCCAACATCGGGAATGTCATGACAAGTGGAACTAAAATTTGCATGGTTGTTACACCAAAATTCCCCAACCCTGCATTCATGCCTAGAGCATAACCTTGCATTCGCTTTGGAAAGAAAAAACTTATGTTACTCATAGAAGATGCAAAATTTCCACCACCAAATCCTGATAAAAAGGCCAATACTTGGAAAATCCATAATGGTGTACTTTTATCTTGAAGGAAAACACCTGCACCAAAAGCAGGAATCATTAATAATGCTGTAGTAAAAAATATGGTATTTCTTCCACCCGCAAGTCTAATAAAAAATGAACTTGGTATCCGCAGAGTTGCCCCTGTTAGTCCTGCAATAGCAGTTAATGTAAATAATTCACTTTGAGAAAACGGAAAACCTAAATTTTTCATTTGCACTGTAATGATTCCCCACATAAGCCATACTGCAAAACCAACTAATAGGCTAGGGATGGATATCCATAAATTTCTATTAGCTATTTCTTTTCCAGTAGAATCCCAAAATTCTTGGTTTTCGACATCCCACTTTTTTATGTCTTGTTTGCTCATAATTTATTCCATTTATAATATGTTAACAGATTTGCTAGCAATTTTTTCCTCTAAATCAGCTAGCAATTCTGGTGCTCGTGACTTCATCATTTTCCTTGCTACAATATGCAACCAGATCAAACAGACAACAGATAAAACAAAAAAGAACATCCAAGTAGTAGTCCATAGTCCAGTCACCTTTAATAAATAACCGAAAATAACTGGACTTATAAATCCGCCCAACCCACCAACAACACCAACTATGCCACCAACGACACCTACATCGTCTGGAAAATATTCTGGGATGAATTTGTAAACAGCTGCCTTACCAATCCCCATCATAATCCCTATAATGAAAACAAAAAATGTAAAAATCCATACATTGGCTTGGAAAAAGATGTGTGTTATTCCTCGTGCCAGTAATTGCTTTTTAGAGACTATTTCTCCGACTTCTACAGTAGGTTCTTGCCAAAAACTATTTTTAGGGAAAACCAAAATATTGGGCTCTGCATCAACCAAATTTGCCTTTGATTTATTTTTAAAAGTATACACCATATCATCAACCGTTATTGTGGAGTCAGTCACTGTAGTAACAACACCTGGCTTTTTCGCCATAATACCTTCACCGGGAGATTGGATTTCCATTCTAGGAATAATAACTAAGGCAGCAGAAAATATAATTGAGCCCAAAACAACGTACATTACCAACCGCGCACCGTATTTATCAGACATCCATCCACCAACAGCACGAATTACACCCGATGGTAAACTGAAAATAGCTGCCATCATCCCAGCCATTGCAACAGACATTGTATATACATTTACATAATATGGGATTAGCCATTGCGCCAATGCCACAAATCCACCAAAAACTAGAAAATAATAAAGCCCAAATCTCCATACTCTAATTTCTTTCAAGGGTGCTAAACGTTGAGAAAGTGTTTTAGTAGCACTTCCTTTCACTACTTTTGTATATGTCGTTATATAAAAAATGATTGCCATCATCAGTAATATCAGCGCATATACTTTGGGCATCAATCGCCATGCATCTAAATCTGTTCCACTATTTGTTAAGTATTTTAATAATACAGGAGCGCCCATACTCGTAATAGCAGCACCCGCATTCCCGGCTCCAAATATTCCCAATGCTGTCCCTTGCTTTTCTTTTGGAAACCATACAGATGTATAAGCTATGCCTACAGCAAAAGACGCACCACTTATACCAAAGCCAAGACCTGCTATAATAAATTCACTAAACGAATTAGCAGAACTCATAAAATATGTCGCTACCGAAGCAACAATCATTAGAATTGTAAAAACTATCCTACCACCATATTTATCAGTCAAGATTCCCACAGGCAAGCGAACAATTGCACCCGTGAGCACTGGGACACCAATTAACCAACCAATTTGAGCTTTATCCCAATTATATAGACCATTGTCAACTAAATAGGTGATTAACACGCCATTCATCATCCAAACAGCAAAACAGATGGTAAAAGCTATTGTGCTCATCGTAAGAACTATATTGGCTTTTGTTTGTAGGCTTCTCATACTTAAAATCTTATAACTATTTTTAAATTATTTTTTTATCGATGATGAAGATTCTAGTGTTCTTATTTTTTTTCGGTCCCAGTTCCATCTTACCACTTGAGGTTTACGCCATAAATAAGGATTAGGTAATACAAGGATGTGAACTAACCGTGTGTACGGAAAAAGTAAAATAATTGAAAATGCACCAATAACATGAAGTTTGATTGTTATTGGCATTGCAGTTATATATGAAAGATTTGGACTTAATTTCAATACTGACCATAAATAGGGTGCTAGCGATGCTGCAAACCAACTGGACCCCCACCTATGAAAATAAGCGGTATAGATTCCTGTTATAACTTGAAAGGCTAAAATGCCTAATACTATCCAATCAGCTGATGTTGTAACAAATTTTGCTCTCGCATTAGAATTTCTCCGAGATATCATATTAATAAGACCTATCAAGGTCATGAGACCAAAAATAAACATGGCAATTTCCATAACATATAACCGAGCTGGAATACTATTCCACCAAAGAACCGTATTAGGAACGAGGAACCATACAAAATGTGCAGTTAAAACTGAGATAATTCCATAATGAAAAGGAACTAACCCCCAAAAATGTTGGCGATTTTCTAGAAATTGTGATGAAAGACTAGAGTAGGTAAACGCTCTTGACCTATACCTTTGAATTGTGACAACAAAAAATGTAAATAAAGTCACATATGGAAAAAGTTGAAAGAAAAAAGTATCTAAATAATCTTGTAACATATCCATTATGTTTGACCCTCCTGATCATTTGATTGTTGCTTAAGAACATTGTAAATAAATTGAATTAAATTTTTGTAAGGACTTTCTGTTTCACCGAAACCTTTAATGATTTTCTTAGTCGCAGGCAAAACGCGTGTATGGATAAACTCATTTCTATCGTTACTTTTCATTTGCGGAAGAACAGATAAAATATGTGTTAAATGGTCAGGTAATTCTGATGTTTCTGGAATATTAAATTCTCTTAACATTTCGCGAATTCGAACCATAAATACGCCACGCTCATAGTTTTCTCCATGTAAGTGCCATCCTAAATCCAAACACGTATTCGGAGTAAAATCAAATAATTGTGTGAATTCTTCCTGCAATTTTGTTAATTCAGTTTCATTAACATGATTTTCAAATATTTGAAAATTCGAACGATCAATTTCTAAAATTGCAGGATCAAGAGTTTCCATTCCTGAACGAATATCCATTTTAGGATATGAAATTAATGGAACTAAATCCATATAGTTTACTTCATTCATATTTACCAACCTCTAGCAGGTGCTTCTTTGAATCCAAACCCAGTTTCTTGTTTATGTACAAGCGGGTCTTTCATCATTTCAATTGCTTCTTCGCGGTGCGCAGCTGGGATAACAAATCTATCTTCAAAAGTACAAAGCGATGTTAAATTGTAAATATCATTTGCTTGAGAAGGGTTACAATCCGCTTCAATTAGTAATTTTTCTGCATCAATTTTATCAATATCGCCCACTGTTTCTGCGCGACGATAAGTTCGAATAGCTGATTGCTTTTTCAATACATAGCGCAGATGGCTTTCATTTCCACCCCCAAACATTTTTGCTAAATATTTGATTGGAGCACGTGCTTTATCAAAGTCTGGGAAAAATTCATCATTTATACTCCGAACAGACTCACCCTCCTGAGATGACATGACTGGCAACATAGGTGGCACATAAAATAACATGGGAAGTGTTCGATATTCCACATGTGGAGGCAATGCAATTCCCCATTCTTTTACAAACTTGTAAACAGGCGAATCTTGAGCTGCTTTAATTGTTGAATCTGCTATGCCATTTTTCTTTGCGTCTTTTATCACATTTTCATCAAATGGATCTAGTATCATTTCTCTTTGCGCATCAACCAATTCTTCATCTGGACGTTTTGCTGTTTCTTCTATTTTGTCTGCATCGTAAAGCAAAACACCTAAATAGCGAATTCGACCTACACAAGAATGGAAACATGCTGGCGCTTGACCTGTTTCAATTCGAGGAAAACAAAGAATACATTTTTCGGATTTTCCAGTGTTCCAATTGTAATATGTTTTTTTGTAAGGACAAGCTGAAATACATGATCTCCAAGCACGACATCGTTCTTGGTCAAGTAAAACGATTCCATCTTCGCCACGTTTATATAATGCTCCCGAAGGACATGAAGCGACACAAGATGGATTTACACAATGGTTACATATTCTTGGAAAATAGAACATCATAAGCCGTTCTATAGCAAACATTTGTTCTTTTTGCTCTTCTGATAAACCAACAAGATTTATATCATTTTCTGCATATATGGGAGAACCACCTAAATCGTCATCCCAATTTGGACCTGCTTCAATGTCCATTTCTTCGCCTGTCACCATGGAAATTGGACGAGCTGTTGGTTGATCATCTCCTTCAGGAGAATCAAATAAATCTTTATATTTATATGTCCAAGGTTCGTAATAATCATCCAAGGTTGGCATATTAGGATTATGGAAAATATTAGTCACTGTACTGGCTTTACTTGTTGAGCGAAGTTTTAATTCACCATCCACTAGTTCCCAGCCACCTTTATATTTGTCCTGATCTTCCCAACGAGTTGGAAAGCCTGTTCCTGGTTTTGTCTCTACATTATTCCACCACATGTATTCGGTTCCTTTTCGGTCCGTCCAAATATTTTTGCATGCAATACTACATGTATGACAGCCAATACATTTATCGAGGTGAAAGACCATTGAAATTTGACTTCTGATATCCATTTTGATTTTTTCCTTTACCAGTTCAAGATGGGCAATTTGCGCACCATGATGAAGGTGTCCCGGTTTGCACCCGTCGGACCCCAGTAATTAAAGTGATAAGTAAATTGACCATAGCCACCAACCATTAGATTTGGCTTTAATCGAGCACGAGTTAAACTATTATTCATACCAGCTCGTTTATTACCCCGTAATGGTGATTTAGGCACAGATAATGTTCTTTCTGTTGCATGATAAATAATGACAATACCTCGTGGAATTCGAACACTAACATTAGCTCGAGTAACAACAACCCCATTATCATTATATACTTCTACCCAATCATTATCTACAATTCCTAATTCTTCTGCATCTTTATCATTAATCCAAAAAGGTTCAACACCACGGCTAAGAGTAGACATACGGTGATTATCACCATATGTTGAATGAATGTGCCACTTTCCATGAGGTGTGAGATAATTAAAAACCTTTGCCTTATGCTCGCTTTCACTTGTTGAGAGTTCAGCATATTGAGTTGGAGTTGGTTTTGGTTTATATGTTGGCAAATGTTCACCATATTGAATATATCCAGGATGATCTAAATAAAACTGCTGACGACCTGTCAATGTTCTCCAAGGCACAAGGCGTTCTACATTATATGTAAAGGGAGAATATGCTCTTCCGTTTTCAAGAAGGCCAGACCACATTGGACTATTATGAAGTCGGCGTGGTTGAGCACATAAATCATCATAACTCATCCGAACACCACGATTTTTTTCACCCAAATCAGCAAGAACGAGCCCTGTCTTTTCTTCCATATTTTTATAGGATCTGTAAGCTAATTCACCATTTGTTACCGTTGCTAATTGTAGAACAGTATTGCATACATCTTTCGATTCTTTTAAAGATGGATATGTTTCTCCACCCCACGTTTCCGTCGGAAACTCAACTTTTAGTCGATCATATTCATCTTTCACATGGTAGTGTGTCCCGTGAGCACTAAGTCCATTTTTTGGTACATTAGGTCCATAAGAGATATATTTTTTATATATATTTTTGTAATCACGTTTTACAACCTTAATACCAGGCATTGTTTTTCCTGGAATGGCTTCAATTTCTCCATCAATCCAATCTTTGATTTCTTTTTGTGCAATTTCAGCTGGTGTATCATGCGCCAAGGCTAATGTTACTATATCTTCCATATCTTCCGGGAAATGTTTTTCGGACACTTTAGAGAATGATTCTGCAATATCTTTAAAAATATCCCAATCACTTTTGGATTCCCACGCAGGTGGTACAGCTTCTGCTAATGGATGAATGAAACTATGCATATCCGTAGAATTCAAATCTGCTTTTTCATACCACGTAGCTGCCGGCAGTACGATATCAGAATAAAGGGCTGAAGTATCCATTCTAAAATTCAAATCTACAACCAAGTCCATTTTCCCCTGAGGCACTTTATCATGCCATACGACTTCTTCAGTCGAACCTTTTGCGAACCCTGGATCTGACACCTGATTTGTATGTGTACCTAGATAATGGTCTAAAAAGAATTCATGCCCTTTAGCACTACCGCCAATTGCATTTCCACGCCACACGAACCAAACTCGTGGCCAGTTATCTGAATTATCTGGATCCTCAATTGAGAATTTCATGTCACGTTTTTTTAACTTATCTACAACATAATCCACAATTCCTTGTTCATCATGAGCCCCATTTGTCCGTGCTTCTTTTGCTAAATCAATGGGATTAGATTCAAATTGCGGATAAAATGGTAGCCATCCATTTCGAACAGCTTTTACATTTACATCAATTGTGTGCCCTTTGGCCAAAGTTTTTTCGGGCTGATTCTCAGGAACGGTATGATAATCTGTAAATGATTTTTCATAACGCCATTGATCCGAATGAACATAGTGCCAACTTGGAGTATTTTGAAGTCGTGATGGACCAAACCAATCTTTTGCTAATGCAATAGAAGCCCATGATTCGCCTGGTGCTAATTTTTCTTGCCCAACATAATGAGCAAGTCCACCACCATTTTTACCAATACAACCAGTAAACATAAGTGCATGTATGGCTGCACGATACATGAGATTTGCATGATACCAGTGATTTATTCCAGCGCCAATAATAACAGTACATTTTCCACCTGTTTTTTCGGCAGTGTTCGCCCATTCGCGAGCGAAACGAATTAATGTATCAGGAGAAATGCCAGTATATTTTTCTGCCCAAGCAGGTGTGAAGTTTGAATCATCTTCATAATTCGTAGGATATCCTTCTAATCCACGACCAACACCATATTGCGCCATGAGTAAATCGTAAACTGTTGCAACGGGAATTTTTCCATTTTCAGTTTCAATATATTTGACGGGTACTCCGCGTGTAATAGTTTCCCCTTCACTAAAATCATCTAACTCAACATTAAATATATCGTCAGATTCATTTAAAAATGTCAATTTAGGGTTTATCTTTGATCCATTTACTGCATCTTCAAGTTTAAGATTCCATTTCCCTTTTTCTTCATTAGCCCAACGATGCCCAACAGATCCTTGAGGAACTTTCGTGCAATTTTCATCTTCGTCCCACATAAGGAATTGCCAATCGCCATTTTCAATATTTTTATATGAAGAAAGACGATTTGCTCGCAATAATTGTCCAGCTTTATACGAGCCACTTTCATTAGATAGCTCTACTAGAAATGGTGAATCAGTATATTGCTTTGAATAATCAAGGAATGATTTTTCCTGTTTCTCATGATGATATTCTTTTAGGATTACATGATTAACCGCCATCCAATATGCACCATCTTGCCCCGCATTAATAGGAATCCATTCATCTGAAAATTTAGATACTTGCGAAAAGTCAGGAGAGAATACTACCATTTTTGTTCCATTGTGACGCGCTTCAGCTGCAAAATGGACATCAGGTGTTCTTGTCATATTCAAGTTTGCACCCATCACAGCTAACATTTTGGCATTATACCAGTCAGCAGATTCTTGAACGTCTGTTTGCTCTCCCCATGTTTCTGGAGATGCATTTGGTAAGTCGCAATACCAATCATAGAATGACAGTGAGACACCGCCTATAAGTTGCATTAATCGAGCACCAGATGCATAAGAAATCATTGACATTGCAGGTATGGGTGAAAAACCCGCTATTCGATCAGGACCATGCTGTTTAATGGTATGAGCCATAGAAGCAGCGATTATTTCTTTTACGGTTTCCCAATCTGCTCGACGGAACCCACCTTTACCACGTGCTCGCTGCCAACGTTTCCGTTTTTCAGGATCATTTACCATAGACGTCCAAGCTTCTACTGGATCATCATATTCTTTTTTCGCATCCAGCCACAAATCAAGCAATGCACCACGAATGGTTGGATATTTCACTCTAAGTGGGCTATATAAATACCATGAGAAAGAAATACCACGCTGGCATCCACGAGGCTCATATGGTGGAATACCATGTTCTAATTTGGGATAATCTAGACCTTGCATTTCCCATGTAACAATCCCATCTTTTACATGAATCTGCCATGTACAGCTACCAGTACAATTTACACCGTGAGTACTTCGTACAACTTTGTCATACTGCCAACGATTACGATAAAATTCTTCCCAACTTCTATTTTCTGGTGCGACTTCGTCCCTTATCCAAGACAATTTACTGTTGCTCATTATAACTCTCCTTCTACCATCGGTTTACGGATGGCGCGTAGGCGATTTCCCCACGCTAAATCAAATAATACTAGAAAAATGGCTAATCCAATAAATCCAAAAATCATGAAATTGAAATCGTGAGTATCACTGACCAATTCCTTGCCTTCGGCTTTGTTTTTTAAAAATGCCACGAGTGGCAAAACTTCTTCTTCATCTATGGGATGTTGTTTATATATAGGGGACATGGTTTCTGATGACGGATTTGCTAACCATGCAGCTAATGCTGTTTTGCCACCTAGTCGTCCATAAGAATCGGTAAGATCCGGACCTAATAACCCTCCACCTAAAAATCCTTCTCCTGCAATTTCATGACAACTTAAACAGGAAGGTCCTTCGTTTTTCAATCGTGTTGTACCTGTAAATAGGGCATTCCCAATCAGAAAATCATTTTCTGTAAGCGGGCGATCAGATAGTGTAGAACCACCAAAACGAGATTTATCTTTACCAGATTCTTCTCTAATAAATTTTAATAATGCTTTTGCCATTGATGGATCTAAATTGGCTACCTTAGGCATTATGACACCCCGGGCATCCTTTAATATTTTAGAAGCATATGAATCGCCACTATTAATAACAGATTGAGGATTTAAAATAAATTTTTCAAGCCACGCTGCATCCTTGCGCAATTCTACATCTTTTAAATCTGGTCCTGTAAGTCTGCCGCCTCCAATTGTATGGCAACTAAAACAATTTTTTTCAAAATATTCTTCTGGATCACTTTGACTAAATGATATTCCTTGAAAAATAAGTGCAGAAAGAATTAATGATTTTATTTTTTTTTGTATGCTCGATTTCATTCTGTTTGCTCTTGCTGGTTATTCATATGTGCGATATAATCAAGTTTAGATTGCAATTCATCAGTAAACTGATTGATATCCTTAAGTTCAAATATTTTAGTGATCTCATTTTTTGCATGGACCCACTCTTTATGGACAGGACAGGGATGCTCATCAGAGCAATACGGAAACCCAATCATACATCCATTTAAGAACTGATCTCCATCAATAATTTTTACAATTGTGTTTAATGTTATTTTTTCAATATTACGATTTATAATGAATCCACCATTTACTCCTTTATGAGAGATTACAATATCATGTTTCACTAAGATTTGTAATACTTTTCCTAAGTAGTGAATAGGGATATTCAGTGCATGTGAAATATCACGCTGAAATACAGGATTGTTTTCTTGCTGTGCCGCTAAAAACATGACAGCTTGAATGGCATATTGGGATGATTTGGATAATATATTTAACATTATTTATTGTCTAAAGACAATCAGACCTGTTTGTCCGATGAATGATATTAAGAATATAGGATATTTGTATCAAGTTATATTTATATAATTTTATAAATTTATTTACAGGTGTATAATCATATTGAATATCTATGAAGAAATAATTAACTATTAACCAAATTCCAATCATTTGAATTAGTTAATAAAGTTTATGATTTTGTATGAGTCAACAGTAGCTAAATTAATTCCAGCTATTGAATCACATATAATGGATTTATTCTTCTATATAATACTGCTCTTTTTGTGGTGTGAGTGGACGTCCCATCCAAAGAGGTCTTCTTAATCCATCGGGATGTGTTTCTTTCTCTTTCGCCCACTTATTCCATTTTTTGAAATGTTCAAATGATTTATTTGTATCCACGAATACATCGCCATATTTTTCATCAGGAGTTGGCAAAGAAATGCTCACTTTCTGCAACCAGCAATGGGCACCGGAGATAGGATCGGGATTGGCTGCATGTGTAATATTTTGATGCACACCGCCATCTCGCCACCAAACACGATTCGTGTCTGGGTCATTCGATTCCCACGGTTCAACACCTTTCATGGTTTTCATCTTCCATTGGCCATCACCCAAATTTTGAATATCAACCGTATTGGTCATTAGACTATTTCCCGCATCTTGTTGGCGGCGCCATCTTCCAATATGGTGAGAGCAAGCCACTACGCCAGGCTTTATTGCTTCCGTCACCCAAACTTTATCCACGAACCAACCAATGGGCGTGGTGATTTTGAGTAAATCACCGTTGTCCACTCCAAGCCTTTCAGCATCCTTCGTATGAATCCAAATAGGATTTTTATGGGCAATTTCTGTGAGCCATTTAGCATTGGCCGATCGGGAATGAATATGCGTCGGCAATCTAAAATTTGGTAATAAAACACACTCATTTTTGCTTTTATCCATTTCATCTGGATGCACATGGCTTTTAATCCGATATCCCGGAGTGGCATGTTCCGGATAACCAAAATCCACCATGGTTTGAGAATAAATTTCTTGTCTTTTGGATGGTGTTGGGAACCCACTAAAATTCTTTCTATCTACTTGGATGCCAACAACATGGCCATCTTTTTCAATTTGACCATTCTCTTTAACTATCGCCCCATTCATAGTTTCATTGTTAACAACATCTTCATTTTTAACATAAACTTCAGGATCAACTAAATAAGCTCCAAACTTCCGCATATATTCTAAAGGAGAGAGTCCTTCTTTTTCAGCCGTTTCCGGTAATCCATTTGTCCGCTCAAAAATATATTGATAATATTCGTCAATGTTAATTTTTTCACCATCCCGATAGGGACTCATAAAATGTTTTCTTATTCCAAAATCACCATCTTTGTCAATGCGCCAGGATAACTCGATCCAGAATTCATCTTCTTCCCACACTTCCCCAGGATTAACTTCATAGGTGAATTCTACTTCCTTCCCATCACGACGAGCTTTTTCTCGTAAAACAGGTTGACGAAAAGCAATCCAAACACCGGCTTGTGTTTCGTAAGAATTAATATCATGTCGTTCAGCAGAATGCCCCATAGGCAAAACATAATCAGCGAAAAAGGCGGTTTCATTCCAGGTTGGTGTCAGGGCCACATGGCAGCCGATCTTTTCTTCATCGGAAAGCATCTCAATCCAAGTAAAGCCATCGGGATAGGTCCAGACCGGATTAAATACACGAGTGAAATACATATCCAGAGAACCGCGGTTGTCTTTCAGTAAGTGGGGCAGAATTTCACTCATTTCGTAATGGGTCAAGGTGTATTCCCTGGGCCAGTTCAGTTCATTCCAGGCATCTGGTCCCGGTGGTGAATCGAAGAATTCCGGATGAAATTTATTCCAGGCGCTGGGAGATGTCCCCCCTTCCGTTCCCACAGATCCAGTAAGTACGTTCAGCAAATGCAGGGTGCGGGCAACCTGCCAGCCTCCTAAATTTCCGATGGATGCACCGCGCCAGACATGGGTGGACAATTTGCTACCTGCTTTTCCCACTAATTCAGCGACCCGTACAATCTGATCCGCATCAATTTGTGCTTCTTTTGCTGCGAATTCCGGTGTGTATTCAGCCCATTCTTCACCTAATCGTTTTATAAATTGATCAAATTCAACGGGATCATCCGGATGAAGATTCTTCAGATATTCATCCCAGTTCACCCAGTTTTCCATATAATGGCGGTCATACAGTCCATCATCCAGAATAATCTTCGCCATAGCCATAAACACAGCCGATTCACTCCCTGGATAAGTGGGCATCCATTCATCTGCCATGGAAGCGGTGTTGGACAGGCGAGGATCCATGACAATCAGCTTGGCACCTTTCATCATTCCTTCCATAATCCGCTGGGCGTGGGGATTAAAATAGTGTCCTGTTTCCAAATGGGATGACGCCAA
>Ga0257127_1000364_pt1 | contig 41059 bp, 34 predicted proteins | sample SI060_135mmetaG_FD_190152 | JGI IMG/M metagenome (GOLD analysis project Ga0257127, IMG submission 190152) | Marine microbial communities from Saanich Inlet, British Columbia, Canada - SI060_135m | ecosystem: Environmental > Aquatic > Marine > Inlet | place: Canada: British Columbia | collected... | reverse complement strand
ATAATACCTCGCCCCTACCATACTTGAAAATCCAAACCAATTCTTAGACATTATACCGCCAATTACTAAACTTACATTTTCATTATCTTTATCGAGGTTTTTTAGAAAATCATCCCAATCCTTCGATGTGGCGCTGGCCGTGAGTTCAATAGTTCCTTTATTTAGCATAGGAGCTAAAGTGAAATTCAATTCCAATTTTTCACGGGGAAAGAAGAAAGTCTCGATACTTAAAACGCGATAAGTCAGGGAACGACTAAAATTAGATTCACCAATCGTACCGGTGTGAAATGAATGGGATTGACTGTACCCAATTCTGGCGTTGGGATAAAATTGATATTTAACACCCCAATCCATTAGAATGTTGCGGTTGAATAAATTCATACTTGGGATAACGTCGTTCGAATCTGGATCGAGTCCCACCAATCCAGGATTATAAAAACCGCCTCCGAGATAAAAAGATAACTTTGGTTGGGCAGATATGCAGGAAATGACACCTACAAATAGGGTGATTCTGAAAACCGATTTGATAAAGATTTCCCGTGCATAGATTGACGGCAAACCTTTTTTGGGTAAGGTTTTTTGGCGTGCAGAAAATTGCACGCAAAGGTGTGACTGTTTTTTGGGAGTATTTTTATTCATTTGGTATGTGGCGTTATACCATTCTTTATCTGCTCCCCAGACAAAGAAATTCCGCATCTATTACTTAATGAGGAATTTCATATAATTCCGCTATAATAAACAATAATTATTATTAACCTCAATTAACACTGATTGTTTACTCTTTCGCCATTGATTTTTCATATTTTTCATAAACACTTTGTGTTATAAATTTGCACTTACTTCTTTTAAGTGATATAAAATAAATCAACCAAAATGAAAAAAATCTTCCTTATTATAATTATTTTATATGGTTGTGGCCCTGAGCTACAGTCCGTTATCCATAGAGATGAATTCAATCGTGTTGTTTTAGAGGGGGAATTAAAGGGCGAATCTGATACGTTATGGACTCACATCTATACCTATCACCCACTAAAATTGGCAGAAAATTCATCGCTAGTTGACACTGCAGAAAATATATCCGTCGATGACGATGGCGGACTTGTATGGGGGGAAGAACCACCCTCACCTTCCCCCAGCGATACTCTTCCAATCGTTGATGCGAACATTTCTCAATTGGACTCCCTTCAAATCCCCATTGACATTGACACCGTGAGAGCTTCGTTATCCATTTTCACAAAGACCAAACCTGATGGAGAATGGAAAACGTGGTATCCTAACGGTATACTCAAAACAACTTCACATTATTCAAAAGGAATTCTATCTGGAGGATTTTCATATTATGACAGTACTGGCGTATTAATCCAAATAGATACTTACATCAAAGGAAAAAAGAATGGTCTTTCTACGTTCTTTGTAGATGGAGAAATAATAATCCATGAGAAAACCTTTAAGAATGATAGTTTAGATGGAGCTTGGACTACTTGGCATTCAAATGGGAGCCGCGAGGTAATACGATTATTCAAAAAAGGAAAACCTATCGGTAATTGGATATTTTCTAACCGTGGCGGAGAATGGACTCGAGAAGAACAATACAAGAAAGGAATTGCCCATGGTATATGGACATTCTTGGATTCTGCCGGGGTTAAAGCGCATCAATACTATACGAATGGAAAACTCTTAGCTGAATACAAAGAAACAAAATGGGCAAATGGCCAATTAATGGAGATCCCTTCATTTAAAAATGGCCTCCCCCATGGTACTTGGAATGGGTATTGGGCAAATGGAAAAACACGTTATTCTTTAAATTATAAGAATGGAGAAAAAAATGGAAAAGAAATCCGTTATGACTCAACAGGTGTAATCTTATTAAAGATTAGTTATACCAAAGGTCTCAAAGAAGGAATTGCGATCGAATACTATAAGAATGGAAAAATAAAACGATCCGCCAAATACAAAAAAGGACAACTAAATGGTAAGACCAAACTCTTCAATAACTTTGGCATTAAGACAGAAACCATTACGTATAAGGATAGTCTCAGAAACGGAAATCATATCTACTGGTTTCAGAATGGACAACGATATAAACAATTTGAATTTATCAATGACGAATTGAATGGTGAATTTGGCGAATGGGACAGCTTAGGGCTTAATATTGTAAATGGATTTTATTATGACGGTCACCGTCATAATAAATGGCTTTATTTTGATACCAAAGGTCGTCGGGATAAATATATTTTTCTAGATATGGATTCAATCAACACGGATTATATTTTTAATTATTATCCGAACTGGCAAATAAAAGAGGAACCTAGTTTTAATAATGATGGGCTTTTTGATGGTAATTGGAAATCTTTCTATCAAAGTGGAGAGCTATTGAAAAAATATGGTTATAAAAATGGACTTAAGAATGGTGTTTGGCTATCGTATCATGAGGATAATCGACTCAATAACTACAAGTATTTCAATTCGGATTCTTTGGTCACAGATTACAATTATCAATATTATAAAAACCTCCAAATCAAGGAAATGCCAAACTTTAGCGAGAATGGCCTTTATGATAAAAAATGGATATCATTTTTTAATAATGGAAAAACATGGAAAACGTATCACTATAACAATGGAATAAAATCTAGCATATGGACGGTATTTAGAGATTCTACCTACAATACGCATACAGAAACAATGTATGGAGATGATAAACGAAACGGCTCGTATTTTGAATGGTATTTAAATAACAATCCAAAAGAAGAAGGTTCTTATAAGAATGATAAAAAAGATCTCTTATGGACCTATTGGAATGAATTTGGAGAACGACGATTTGAGGAATGGAACAACGGCGAATTAAATGATACTTTTGAATTCGAGTATTATCAAAATGGGCAAGTCAAGGAGGAACCATCTTACGAGAATGGTAAAAAACATGGCGAATGGGTTCGGTATTTTCCTGACGGCACAGTAGGTGGAACCAGATCGTACAAAGAAGGTCTTAAAGATGGTATTTGGATTGATTACTATCGATCAGAGCAAATTGCATTTGAAGGGAAATATAAAGCAGATTATAGAACGGGTGAATGGAATTGGTATTGGCTGAATCGGACACTTATGAATAAGTCGATTTATGACAATGGCAATCCTACATTTGAAGAATGTTATGACCGCACAACAGGAAACATTAGAGATTGTTCAAAAGTTGTTATTCCATCAGATTTTTAATCAATAAGACATCGAAATGAAATACATCATTTCTATTTCATTTCTTTTCGCTCTCTCCTTTTGTCAGGAGGAGACGTTCACCATTCATGGTAAGGCAGCTTTTGCCCATGGGGTACTCATCCCCGATGCCAAAGTCATGCTTTTAGATACTACCCAAAAATTAATCCAGAAAACAAAAACTTCTAAAAAGTTTTTAAAAAAATACGGTGGTGGTAAATTTGAATTTTCTAACGTGCCACCCGGTGAATATATTTTATCCATAAGCTTTGAGACACGTTTAAATTTAAAAACTAGAATTACGCTAAAAAATATAAATTTAGACTTGGGAGTTATTTATAACAAGATCCCGTTCCCTAAATATGACATCACTGAATATCCCGTTAGTGATATGAAATATATGCGCCCCATTCCAACAGAGCCCATCCCGGAGGATACCATAAATATTCGCCATATATTGGTTGAATTAAACGGGCAGGCGAATACCGTAATTGTAGATTCTATCACCCAAGATTCTGTCTATTATACACAAGTCAAAGATTTAGCACAAAAGTCTATAGACCTTTACAAAGTTTATCTTATTTACAACCATTTTGGAAAACCCATATTTCAATCGCGATCGTTAAAAAATAGAATGAGTGACTTACAAAAAAGAGATGGATACATTCTTTTACATAGCGGTGATAGTGTACAGTACAATATGATTTATTTTGGCGAAGGACGGATTGGTCCAGAAGCGGCAACCTTTCAATTGAACGACGATACAACGATGAAAGCAGTTTATTACTCCTTGTATGATATTTATAAAATAAAATCAGGCCCCTCCTATTTGGGCAATTCAGTACGAAAAGGGTTTATTACTGGATCAATCGGCATTGGGAGCGTTATTGCACTTCAAATGTATCAAGCTAAATCATTCACGCCACTTTCATATTACACCCCAGACTTCTCCCCCATTCGCCGGGAAACGGGGCAATATTTTTACCCTGCTATAACCACTTTATCACTTTGTGCCATTGGCTGGATAGCATACGATTTATATAAAGATAAACGGACAAACTATATGGTGCCTAAATATGAAAAGAAACCATTCCCTCGAAATATGTTTGTCTTTTCTCTATCGGAATGGATGTGGAAAAATTCACAGCCAGTCATTCGGCCTATTATGAATAGTAAGCCTGTGAAATGGTGGACTAATCGAAAATTAAGAAAGATAAAAAAACAGGCGACTAAAAGGAAATCCGTTTCCGGCTGAGCGCCGGTACCCCAAACCAGCGAACGATTTTATCCGCCAGTTTCCATGAAATTTGTCCCAAGGCTAACAATGGACGAATTGGCCCAGAATTCACAATAATTTCACAGGAACCTTTTTTCAGAGCTTTTATGACTGCATCAGCAACCTTTTGTGGCTTTGATGATCCCAATAAAGGAGGAGGATCAATTTGACCATCATTAAACATACCAGCTTCTGAAATAAAACCTGGGCAGACTACCGAAATATCAATGGGTGAATCGTTATATTCTTGGCGCATGCCATCAGCCCACATGAGCAATCCAGCTTTCGAAGCAGAATATATTGAATTATAAGCCACACCTTTTTTCCCTGCCAAGGAGGAAATATTTATGATATGCCCCTCACTATTATCTAACATTCTAGGCATTATTGCACGCGACAACTCCAATGGACAGTGAAGATTTATATTTAGAATAGACAATATTTCTGATTTCTGGATGCGGTCATAATGTTGGTAATGTTCAATCCCGGCATTATTTACTAGAAATTGTATTGGACCATGATTAGACCAGATGTCCGCCACCAATCCCTCTAATCCATCAATGTTTGAAAGATCAAATGGAATAATTTGGCATGAGCCCCCTGAATTCTCAATGTCTACTTTTGTTTCCTGAAGACCCGCTTCGGACCTGGCAACGGCAATTATATTTGCTCCATGCCTAGCCAGCGTTTTTGCGATATAGGTTCCAATGCCACGGGAAGCACCCGTAACTATGGCAGTTTTGCCATTTAGATCCAATTAAAGAGAGCCTGAGAGTGCTTGGATAGCTGCCAGAAGTGTGGCTGGATTGGTAGAATGGGGAGAGTTTGATGGATCTAAAATATTCATTTGTGCAGCAGCTTCTGTATATTTGCCTAAATAGTAATAAGACTGAATAAGAGCCATACGCACGTCTTTATGATCCACAGAAGTTTTATGGATAAATTGGTAATTTTGATCTTGATTTAGTAAATCTAATGCAGCGGATACAACAGTGTCATAAACTTCAACAGATCCACCAATCAATGCACCGCTTATGGCTTTCCCTGCAAGGCAATCAAGTTTGCTCCTTCCAGAAATTTTAGATCCATAATCATTTATTACATTTACAAAATCTATAAAGGCGCCTTTTCCATGGTCATTCATGCTTTGATCAAACAATGTTCCCCAACCTCGACCATACATGGCTTCACCATATACGCTATCATAGGTTGCGTGAATTCTTGCTTTATTCATTGCATCCTGAAATTTTTTCCGACTGTCATTATAATTTTTGTTCTCAAATTGAGTCCACCCTTCAGATATCTTAGACATAATTATACTTGATTCATCCATAATTCCAGTCAATTGTATATTTAGTGGATTGGATTGAACAGAACTATTATGGGTAACCTTTAACGATTTGGTTGAACTTGCCAGTGTAGGTGTAAAACTAATGGAAACAGTCTGGGATAGGCCTGGTGCAATAGTCAATGAATTATTACCACCTATAACAGAAAAATCACTGGATGGAATTGATAATGCCAATTCTAGGTCAAATCCTGAAGAAGCATTGTTTGTAAAAATTAAATCTAAATCTTTTGTTTCACCGGACTTAACCATGCCGAATTCCAGCTTAGTTTGATCAAGTGAGAATGATACTGGAGCAACACCTTCTCCGTAGAGATACATTTCACTAAATGCATAATCATTACTCACAGATATTTTTGCATTATATTTTTGGGCAGAAGTAGGTCTAAACGTAATGTAGATTTCTTTTGATTCATTTTTTTGAAGCGTTAACACACCGCTAAAGTCCATGATAAATGCAGGTGAATCCAATATTATAATTTCTCCTATAAAAGCTTCAGATGATTTGTCTGTGTTTTTAACTCGGATCTTTTGTGAGACTGTTTGGCTTACCTCAACTTTTCCATATTGAAACTCCAAAGGTTCAAAAAGAATTTCAAAACGTGGATCCTTCTTATCTTCACATGCTACAAAAATTAACAAGGACCCAACAATGAGATGAATTGTTCTACGAAAAATCATCTTGAGATAATCATTTTCTTTGTTTCAGAAAAGTTACCTGCATTCAGCTGATAAAAATAAAGACCGCTACTTACTGGATTTCCTAATCCATCTACACCCTTCCAAAAAATATTGTACCGTCCGGGCGACTGTTCACTGTTCACAAGTTGGATTAATTTCCTCCCAAGTATATCATAAATCACTAGAGATACATGCCCACTCTCAGGAAGATCATAATGGATACGAGTTTCCGGATTAAAAGGGTTTGGGTAATTTTGTTTCAGTGCATATTCTGTTGGAATTAGGCTTCCTAATTCGACGGCTAATGGCATCCCACTCCCACGGGGAATCAATGTGTAATGACCTAGATGGGTACCAACACCAATAATTGATGTACCATCATTTGAAACAAAAGAGCGAATCTCCCGCCAAACTTCACCATCCCAATAACCAATAGATACAAACTCAGGGTCTAAACCGTTTAATAAGAGCGAAATAGTGGCGCCTGCATTCAGTTTTTTACCCGCAGGACCCACTGTATAAATTGATCCTAGATTAAACTTATTGGCCATTCGCATTTTTTCAGTCCCCGGACCAATGGCATCTTTTCCAGCAATCACATAAATATCTTCGTCCAAACTATTCTCAGGAATTGACATAATATAGTTTCCATCCCGGGAAGAAATATCACCACCCACTTGGGATGATGTGAAATTCACATTATATTTGAATGTTGTATCAATGGTTGCCCTACCATACCGCATGGTTCCTTTTACATTTATATCCAGGGTTCCCGAGGTATTTAATTTGAACTGTTCTATCATTAACAATGAGTCATTCGATGCAACCGGATTTACTTCTAATACCGATTCGAAGCCTGCATTGTTGGCCGTTACGGTCATGTGATCTGAACTCATAACAGAATTTCCTACAACATAAATTTTCATCACATCCGAAAATATTGAATGCTGCATATAACCAGCTTTTATTTCAGGAACCGTTGAATCGGCTATATAAAAAGATGCCCGAAACATATAATTCCATCCGTCGAGCGATTCACCTCCGATTGAAAAATTATTCATAGGATCAAGACCACCGCTACTATTATAGTTAAAGGCATAAGTATAATTTTCACCATTAAGATTCTTATCCATGGCAAAATAAGTACCCACAGAATCATCTTCAACAATACCAATTACAATTGGGCCTAAATTGGATAATTGCTCCTTATAAGGAGTTAAGTCAATTCTTGTCCAATCACCCGTTAATGAGGCCCTTGAGGTTGACCAAAGAATGGGTGACACGACATCTGTTACAGTTCCATTCGCATCACTCATTTCCCAGACGTGAATATAAAAATCTTTATCCGCCGATGCAGGCGTTCCTGATCCAGAAAATTCTTGATCAAATGCCATAATAACTTTCAACTCCACCAATTGATTGGTGGCCATTTTTGGGTCAAAGGCTACACCCCAGCCCGATCCTTCGAAATTATTGCCCCATCCCAAAAATCCGAATGAACTTCCATCGGATGTGGTGAATGAATCAGCCGTACCATCATCATGGGCAATTTCTTCAAATCCTGTCCATCCAGATGCATCCGTACCTTCAGATGCATAATCATAATTGATGGATCGATTTTCTGTACTAGCAATAATAAATAATGCGCTGTTTACTTTTAAACTGTCATGATAAAGTAAATGTTTTGTCCCATTTGATAGAGTGTTGACTACAACGGTTGAATCATTGAATTCTAAAGAGCGAAAATTGGGCGAACCGCTACTGGTCGTATTGAAAGTTATTTCCATCGAATCTGCTGAAGATTCATATGCGATATAATTGGCGCCATAATCCTTAACAGTATTCCCAGCAGCATCCACTTTCCCGGATAAATGTTTGGCGGTTAATCGTGCGCGCATGGGCATCCATTGGTCATATCCAAACTTTGGGTCGATCAATTTGTTATGAAGATAATTGGCTGTGAACCAATTAACAAGCCACTCCTTATGAGTAAGACCGGTGCCATAATTTGTCATCAACTGATCGAATGCTTGCCAACTTTGTTTTGGATTACCTCCAGCATTCATTTGAACAAAAGCTTTGATGGATGCATCACCAAGTTGCTCCACAAAATAGAGGACAAATAAAGAAGCCATTGAATAATTGGCCGCACTCCCATCCCATGTCCAGCCCATTTGATCTGCTTGATTCAAATAATGGGCATGAGAAATATAATCACCACCTGAAATAATTGTGGCCATTTCACTGAGACCTTCATTGAATTGAACCGTTTCATAAGTATCATAATTATAATGGATTAAATGTTGTAATTCGTGAGAGAGGGTACCTTCTGTATATGAAACACTAGCGTAGGAATCGATGTAGACAATATCCCTTTGATTGCTACCGGTACCTGTTGTTTGATCCAATCCGTAAAAATAACCACCGGCTCCTGAAAAAATATCGGTAAAAAGGAAATCAACAATACCATCGCCATCATAATTAGGTGGTGAGCCAAAATATTCTAATTCAAGATCGTAAATACCTTTTGTAGTATCCCGAGATCCTAAAGGAGTGTTGCTTTCTAAAAGTGTAATGTACTGAGAAGCCAAAGAGGACGAAATATTGTTTGAAGAACTGATCTTACTTGTGTCGGCCCAAATGGCCGTGTGGTCACCTTTGGCTAATAATTCAGCAGAAACCTCTTCAGATTTGGTCCCACCCTGATCGTCATCGACAATCACCCAAAACTTTTGAATTGTGCCCACGCTTGTAGTTTTATTTAGAGTTGGTGGTGCAAGCATTCGGTTGTAAACATCAGGATAATACCGTTTCATTTTTTCTAAATGCGCTTTTGTGAATTCATTCGTCAATGTTGGTAATGCGCAAAGCGGTCGTTCGGGCAATGTATCTATATAGTCAATAGGTCCCGATTGAATAGTCGCACGTGATTGCTGAGCCCATGAAATGGACATTAAAAGTAATAATGTAAATTTAAGTGTATTATGTTTCACAATGAGTGTCTTATAGAATTTTAAATTAGGGCTTTCGTGTTTAAGGAACCAAAGTAAATAATGATTAACTACCGAGGTAGACGCTCAGGCATATCCGCCACAACATAGGCCATCACCGCCATGGTAGCCACACAACGGTTAAATTCATCTTTATCCAACTTATCCCATGTATCGGCATTAGTATGGTGGTACCAAAAGTATTTTGATCCTTCAACTTTCAATCCCATACCAGGGACACCTTCCCGCATGATTGGTCCAATATCGGCGCCGCCGCCACCTTTAATCATAATTCCCGATTCAATAGGATATAATAATTTTCCAATATCAGTAAGAATTTTAAAAGCATCATCGGAACCGGTAAAGCCAAATCCTTTCGGTTTAAAGACACCACCATCTGATTCAATTGCTAAGATATGATTATTCAGATTGTCCATGTGAGCATCACGGTATGCATTACCGCCCCGCAGACCATTTTCTTCATTTGTCCACATAACTACTCTTACTGTTCTCTTGGGTCGCAACCCCAACTCTTTCATTAATTTTACTGCTTGCCATGCGGCAACACAGCCACCACCGTCATCCATAGCGCCTTGCCCCACATCCCAAGAGTCAATATGGCCGCCCATGACTATTACCTCGTCAGGGAACTCAGTGCCTTTAATCTCTGCTACCACATTCCGAGATGGCGTATCATCTTCAAAATGTGCTTCCATTTTTAGATTTATTTTGACGCTTTGTCCCCGTTCAATCATTCTTGCAATCATAGCTGCATCTTCAACAGTGATTGCTGCGTGAGGAATTTTCTTTACGCCATCTTCATAACGCATGCCGCCAGTATGGGGCGTATTCATTGAATATGGCCCAACTGAACGTATTATACTTGCAACAGCACCTGCCTTTGATGCAGCGATTGCGCCACCGGAACGATACTGTACAGTTTTACCGTAATTGGTAAAAGGAACATTGAATAAAACTATTTTCCCTTTTGCTTCAGATGATCTATTTACTAAATCATCAAAACTATTCATAACAACAACTTCTCCTGTAATACCCTCTTCTGGCGTTGAGATACTTCCACCTAGGCCAAGCATATGAAGTTCTTTTTTCCATGGAGATATCATATACGCCGATTCCTTTCCGCGGACCCATTTCGGAATCATTACTTTTTCACCATGGACGTCGTGCAATCCATCGGACTTCATTTCTGCTAAAATCCAGTCAATAGCTTTTTCAAGATTATCCGTTCCACTAAAGCGTGGCCCAAAGGTATCACATAATTCCGCAAGTCTATTAAATCCTTCTGAATCCACAAGGGCTGCATCAATCAATCTTTTACTATCAATCTCATATTTTGAAGCAATGGGCCCCAACCCATCCGTTATTTTATCAGATTTTATTTGTGGAGGATTACAAGCAACTAATGCAATAGACAAAATTGATATAATTATATTTCTCATTTATTTATCTTTCTTTTGAAATTGAATTTTTTTAAAAACTTCAGTTTTATGGTTCATGACAGTCTGTATTTGACCATCCTTTTGAAAATGTGAAATGTTCAGCTGATCGGTAAAATTTGGAATAAATATTGTATTCAGAATATTTGCTGTCCAAAAATCATCCATATTTTTAATTTCGAGGTAACACCATGTTATATCATTCTCTATTTCTTTACCAACCCATTGAAATGTAACCTGCTTATTATCCAATGATACAATTAAATGTTCACTCAAATAATCAAAAATCAATGAATCAGTTTTTATATACTCTCTTTTCGACCCCAGTTTTATGGGAGGCAATCTTTTCGATTCTATAACATTCTCAAGATCTTCTGTAAATAGTTTCATGGTAATTTCAATAGTATGTGATTTTCGATTCAATTGGAAGGTGGTAATGCTCACATGAAATGGATGGCTCCACACAAATGGAATAATCACCAACCATATCAAAATTCCTTTAATATGAATATTTTTCAACATAATTGAAGCTGATGTTATGTAATTTCGTTAACTTTTTTAAACATAATAATTTCAATCCAAAAGAAATATTAAAGGGGGATTCATTGAAACAATTTAAGTTTTCCATCATACTCAGCTTTGTCATAAGTACTATTTTCGGACAAGTTGAAGATAAGTTTAAACAGCTTGATCAACAAATCGCTACACCTAATATGTATAGATCTGCAGCAGGTTATCCTGGTCACGGGTATTGGCAAAACCGTGCAGATTACGTGATTGATGTTACCCTCGATGACGAAAAACAGCGGATCGAGGGATTTGAGACAATTACTTATACCAATAATTCTCCCGATGACCTAAACTATATTTGGATTCAACTCGACCAAAATGTTCGTGCCAAAGATTCTGATACATATAAGATTACGACTGGAAGCATGCGGGACAAAATGAGCTTTTCGTCCATGAAACCGGGATTGATCGTCGGCGATGCAGATGCGAGCCCAATTCTGAATGAGTTTGACGGAGGATTTAAAATTGATAAAGTAATTGCTAAAGGAGGAAGAAAACTAAAATACACCATCAACAAAACCATGATGCGGATTGACCTTCCCAATACGTTAAAATCCGGCGATCAAACAGATTTTTCAATTAAATGGTGGTATAATGTTCAAGATAGAATCTTTTTAGGAGGCCGTCCAGGATATGAATACTTTAAAGACGATGATAATTACCTTTATACTATTTGCCAGTGGTTTCCTCGATTGGCAATGTATAATGATGTATACGGCTGGCAGAATAAACAATTTTTAGGCCGTGGCGAATTCACACTTAATTTTGGCAATTATGAAGTCAATATTACCGTACCTGCAGATCATGTTGTGGCGGCTACGGGTGAATTACAAAATGCAAAATCTGTTTTAACCAAAGAACAGCAAAAAAGATTTAAACAGGCTAAGACATCCAAGAAACCTGTCTTAATCATAACTCAAGATGAAGCAACTGAAAATGAAAAATCACGCTTGAAACGTACTAAAACATGGCGCTTTAAAGCTGAAAATGTTCGCGATTTTGCATTCACCAGTTCACGAAAATTCATCTGGGATGCTATGGGTGTTAAAATGGGCAAAAGGACTGTCATGGCTATGTCCTACTACCCCAAAGAGGCCAATCCTCTTTATGAAAGATTTTCCACGAAAGCAGTTGCCCAAACCTTAATAACCTATTCCAAATACACATTTGACTACCCCTATCCAGTGGCCATTTCTGTTGAAGCCGCCAATGGAATGGAATATCCGATGATTTGCTTCAATTATGGGCGCCCAGAAAAAGATGGTACTTATTCCGATCGCACCAAGTATGGTATGATAAGTGTAATAATTCATGAAGTGGGACATAACTACTTCCCCATGATAGTCAATTCTGACGAACGGCAGTGGACATGGATGGATGAAGGATTAAACACTTATCTTCAATACCTCACAGAGCAGGAATGGGATAGGGACTATCCCTCGCGACGTGGGCCGCCAAAAAATATTGTTTATTATATGAAGGGTAATAAAAATAGCATTAGTCCCATTATGACCAATTCCGAATCCATTTACCAGTTTGGTAATAATGCTTATGGCAAACCCGCCACTGCATTGAACATATTAAGGGAAACGGTTGTTGGTCGAGATTTGTTTGATTTCGCTTTTAAAGAATATGCCCAATCATGGATGTTTAAACATCCAACACCATCAGACTTTTTCCGCATTTTAGAAAATGCTTCAGCCGTCGATTTAGATTGGTATTGGCGTGGCTGGTTCTATGGCACCGACCCTGTAGACATCTCTATTGATAAAGTGTCATGGTACACATTGAATTCCAAAGACCCAGAAGTTGAGTTTCCTTTAAAGAAAGAAAGGAAAGAAGCTCAACCACGACAAGCCTGGCAAATTAATAATGAACGTGACATTAGAAGAACTCTGGTGGAAAAAGATAAATCCGCCAATGATTTTTACAATAAACATGATCCATTTGAAGTGACAATTCTTGATAAACAGGATTATGAAAAATATATGGAAAATCTTGACATGACAGAAAAAGAAATATCCATATATGAGTCCAATTTAAATTATTACGAAATTGACTTTTCTAATGTTGGTGGATTGGTAATGCCAATCCTGCTTCAATTCAATTATGAGGATGGAACAACATCTGAGTTCAGAATCCCCGCTGAAATTTGGCGTATGAACCGTGACAAAGTAACCAAAGTTTTTGCTACCAAGAAAAATGTAGCCACCTTTCAATTAGATCCCCATTTAGAGACAGCGGATATTGATATGGTGAATAACCATTGGCCTAGAAAAATGATTCCGTCAAAGTTTGAATTATTTAAAAGAAAGCAAAAGTCTCGCGGACAAGGTTCAGGTGGGAATAAAATGCAGCGTGCTAAAAAAGCAGAAGAAGCACAAAAAAAGAAAAACGATAGTTCTGAGGATTGAACTAGTTCCTTTTAAATTTATATAATAAAAAAGCCCCGCAATAATGTGGGGCTTTTTTTGTTTCAATATTAATTGAACGGAATTATTCGCCAGCGACAGATGCTTTTCTGTAATCGGTGACTAGTTTTTTAATTTCGCCAATTGCTTTGCGAGCACGGCTACCAGCAGCTTTGTTACCATTCATGTTACTTTCGTGATTTTCTTCAAAAGTAGAAAATTGCGATTTGATTTGGCCTGCTAAGTCATTTGTTTTAGACATAGTTATTTCCTTTTTTATGTATTGTGAACTAATTCGATTTTCATAATTCTATATGTAATTATATAAAGAATGACATAAGAATCGGTCGGGAAGGTAATTAATCAAGCATTATTAGGCAATAACAGGATTTTTTTTATTTTACCACCCATAGATACTTATTCAAAATGTATCTATATTTCTATTCATCATGGAATGGATAAAAGATAATTACAACGTACTAATCGCCAATCACCTAGTCCGCAGCGCCCTTATTATAGTCGGATCTATTATGGTGGCAAAAATTACCGATTTAGTCTTCATAGGTATATTTAAACGCCTTACGGCGCGAACACGCACCGGGCTGGACGACAAAATTGTCAGCCTCCTCCATCGTCCCATTTTCTATTCCATTTTATTCATTGGTTTTTCCATGGCTGTAAAAACCGCCGCCCTACCAGATTATATTGATTTTGCCCTTGTTGGCCTTTTCAAAACGGCCACAATCCTCATTTGGCTATTTCTTATCTCTAATGTTTTTATAATTTCTATGGAATGGACATCAGGCAGAACCGAAAATAAAATTCTCCAGAAAAAAACTTTACCCCTTTTCAATAATTTAGGGAAAATCGCAATCGGACTATTTGGGTCTTATTTTATTTTTCTCAGTTGGGGTATCAATATTAATGGCATCCTCGCTTCAGCCAGCGTTTTAGGCGTTGTTTTGGGTCTTGCTGCCAAGGATACTGTTGCAAACTTTTTTGCTGGAATTTTCCTTATGGCGGACTCACCTTTTAAAGAAGGTGATTATATTATATTGGAAACAGGAGAACGGGGATACGTGAAAAGTATGGGCCTCCGTTCTACCCGTTTCATGACGCGAGATGATATTGAAATCATCATTCCCAATTCTGTTATAGCTGCATCCAAGATTGTTAATGAAAGTGGCGGACCGGCAGAAATTGAGCGAATTCGTATTACATTGCTTGTGGCTTATGGTTCTGATATTGATGAAGTAAAAGCACTATTAAAAAAGATCGCATTAGACAATGACAATATTCAGAATTCTCCCGAGCCGAGAGTGCGTTTCCGAGAATTCGCCGATTCCGGGATTCGACTTCAGCTTTTATTCTGGATTTTTAAACCGGAGATTCGTGGTCGAACCATCGACGCAGTCAATACAGAAATCTATAAACAGTTCATATCAAATAATATTTCAATCCCATACCCCACTATGAAGGTGATTTTGCCTGAAAATAATAAATAGGTTAAAAAGTCGGTTTCAACCCTAGATAGCCATTTAATACTAAAACTATAAATATCACCAATAATACTATTGGACCAAATATTATTATAGATGTGATTATTCTCTTATTCATTTCTTTCTCCTAAAACTATTAATAATTCCATAATTAACCATTGTTCATCCTTCAAATTTCCCTATTAGTTTTACTATTTAGGTTTTTGATATAAATAGGATTGAAATCCAATAAACGTTTCTCTAATACTTGAGATATCGCCCAGTTCACGTTTCGCATCATTGATTGCTTTGTATTTTAATGTTAGCAAGTCAGGGAGTTTTGCATCATCCAATTCTGTAAACCCAGTTTGGATATACTGTTTCAAAACAAAATCAAGGAATACACGTTGGTTAGATTCATAGACTCCAAAATGAGATTTTGCATATTCTGCTCGTTGGCTTCGCTTGATTGGACTCACGCTGAAAGCTACATGGGCTAATACATCATATAAGTCGCTGTCTTCTGCATGAATCATATGTCGCAAGTCTTCTAACTGGCTGTGGGTATAGCCTTTTTCATTTAAGTCCTGTAGGAGCTTTTTCCTTGTATCAGGTTTACTCCAAATGGCTCTTAATTGACCTTCATCCTTGAAAAAATCAGGCAATGAACCAAATAACGCCGTCAAAAATTCATGGGATGAAATGGGCTTACCATCAGGTGACCAAAATGAAGTCTGCACCATAGAATCCAATTCCATTACTCTTGATTCTGAAAGTTTGACTTTGATTAAATCAGGTTTTGGATAGCATCTACATTTTACATATCCGCAAGTTACACAGGGCTCAGGTTCAGGTTTTTCACAAATACAGGTTGATTCATTACACTTACCACAAATCTTGGTCGGGCAAACACATATTAGTTCTCCACAATTCTTGCAGGGGTTTTCTTCGCAGATGCAGGTTAATTCATCACATGTTTCACACTTGATGGCATCACCGTCCCATGCTTCATCAAGGAAATGTTTATGAGCTCCTACAAAGTCATAAAGTGTAAAATAATCTTTACCATCAAACAGGCGGGTGCCACGACCAATAATCTGCTTAAACTCTATCATAGAGTTAATAGGTCGCATGAGTACAATATTCTTCAATTCAGGTGCATCAACCCCAGTGCTTAATTTTTGAGATGTAGTCAATACGGTGGGTATTATCCTTTCATTGTCTTGAAACTCTCGCAGGTGGAGTTCGCCCAATTTGCCATCATCCGCTGTAACCCTGTGGCAATAGTTGGCATTTGTACTGGCAGAGATTTGATTAATCAAATCTCTCACCGCAAGTGCATGTTTTTGAGTCGCACAAAATACAATTGTCTTTTGGTTTTGGCTCATCAGACTCAAAAACTTCTTAACTCGATATTCTTCTCGTGCTTTAATCACAATAACACGGTTCATTTCAGCTTCGGTATATACTTTGCTCGTTTCTATTTCACCCTGTTCCACTTCATCATCAGGCGTATAAATATATTCATCAATGGTAGTGTGAATCTGCTTCACCTTAAATGGAGTCAAGAACCCGTCGTTAATCCCTTCTTTTAGGGAATACACATATACGGGTTCACCAAAATATTTGTAAGTATCAATATTCTTATCCCGCTTGGGTGTGGCAGTTAGCCCCAATTGCACCGCAGGACTAAAATACTCCATAATGGCACGCCAATTACTCTCATCATTTGCACCGCCCCGATGGCACTCATCAATCACAATAAAATCAAAATAGTCTTTGGGGTACTCGCCAAAATATGGTTCGACAAGCTCACCAACCATTTTGGAAGAATCATTAACCAATGTTGAACCACTGCTTGATAATTGTTTTAGTAATTCAATATCTCCATCAATCAGTGCAATTTTTTTCGCTCTACTCCATTTTTGAATCTGCTTTTCTCTGTTAAAAGCTTCATCAATTCTATCAAATGGTTCGTAATAGACTAACTTTACAGGAGAGTGAATTTTAGCATATTCAGCACCTTCTCTATTTTTATGTTGATTTAATCTGTATTCTAAATCTTTAGTGCTACCAGTATAAAAACTCCCATCATTACACTCTAAGATATACATATAACCATTTGCATCTTGAGTATCTGTAATTTCTTCAAATGATTTGTCTATCTGTGTGGTGGGTGAGCTTGCCGAACCCCCACTCATAAATGTCTGGAAAATGGTAAAAAAGATGCTCCCATTCTTGGGCACTTTACCCTTCTTACGAATTTCGGATGGTTTGATTCTCACCAAGGCATCTTCTTCAAATGCAGAGAAGGCGTTAAAAGCTTGGTCGGCTAAAATATTTCTATCGGCTAAAAATAGGATTCGAGGTAAACGATTACCATCTTTTCGGATATTCCAACGGCTGTGGAAAAGTTTCCACGCGATTTGGAAGGCAATAGCTGTCTTTCCGGTTCCGGTGGCAAGGGTGAGCAGGATTCGGTTTTGACCTTTGGCGATGGCATCCAAAGTGTTGGTAATAGCATTTTCTTGATAGTAACGAGGTTGCCATGTTCCACTTCGGGTTTCAAAGGGTGTTTTGTGAAATTTATCCCGCCACTCACCAGCATCCTGATTCACACTGTCCGCTTCGGCAAAAGTCATCTCCCAAAGCTCATCAGGTGTGGGATAGGTTAATACATCACCTTCTTCACCTTTTTGTAAATCCATGCTATAAATCTGTAAACCGTTGGTGCTATAGGTGTAGCGAACCTGCAAACGCCCAGCATAATCTTTGGCTTGTCCCACGCCTTCAGTATAATGGCTATCGTCTCGTTTGGCTTCTATAACGGCAAGATTCCGATTCTTATATTGCAAGACATAATCAGCCTTATCGGGCATAGACCGTTTTCCACCGCCGACTAATCGCCCTTTGGTGATGGGATATTCTTCACGAATTTTTGACCCTTCAATGCTTCCCCAACCTGCTTGCTGAATTGCTGGAAGTATTAAATTGGTGCGTGTTTCCTGTTCATTCATCCTTATTCTTCTTCATAGTAATAGGAATAATCAATGCCCTTCATATACATTTCTCGACTATCTATTTCCGTGGTTAATGCACCTTCTACTAACGCCTTCAATAAGTTACTGTTTTCTGAACTTTGCACCATTGCATTCATATAATCAATTTTGCCTATCTTGCTCCAATCAACACATTTTGTTAGGCGTTTTTTCAAAATCAAATCCAACCATATTCGGGTGCTCCTTCCATTGCCTTCCATAAATGGATGTGCAATATTCATTTCCACATATTTTTCAACTATTTCATCAAAAGTACTCTCGGGCATGACTTCTATTTGATCTAATGTGTCTTTAAGAAATCGTAATGTTGCAAATTTAAACCCGCCTTTTGAAATATTTTTTTGCCTTATTTGTCCTGCAAAATCATACAAACCACCAAATAAATAGGCGTGTATTTGCTGCAATCCATTGGTGGACCCAATTTCAATGCTGTTGATAAATGAACTTTCAAAAAGTGCATAAGCCTTTGTTTTACTTTTTCCATCAATACTTTCATCGCTAAAAGTAAACCATTCCATAAAACGGTTGGCTTTTGTACCGGGAAAAGTTTTACCTAAAGCAATAATACCATCGTAGTCAAGCATATCGGATTTATATTTTTTGCCATCTGCTGCAGTTAATTTCAGTTGGGTAGTGGCACTAACCAGCTGACTGTTTTCATTCTTTAACTTGGCTTTAAGGTATTTCCAATAGTTGCGTGTTTTAGCATAGTCGTCTTGGTCGGTAAGAACAGATACAATATCCAAAACCGAAAACCACCATTTCGCATTCAGTTCATCCCACAAGGCACGAACTTCTCGGTCGTCAAAAAACCGTATGGATATTTTCGTGTCACTCATTTTTTTTAATCATATTTTTCTTCATTATCAATTATCCATTGTCTATTGTTAATTCCCCCCGAAACGCTTTCTGTAAAATAGATTTTTTCAACTCATCCAATGCATCCAGTTCTTGCTGGTAGTTGGATTCAAGTGTTTGGGTTTTGGATTTCAAATCGTCAAGTTGATTGACTATTTCTTTTTGAATATCAATTTCAGGATATGGCACAGGGATAGAATTAAGCATTTTTTGATTTAATTTTGGTTGAGCCATTCCACTTACATAATCATCCAATTTTATTGAGTTAAGGTAATATTCAACAAACTTTTGACTACCCATATTCTCAAACTTTAAGGCATGTGCGTGATTATTCACCCAAGTCTTCCCACTTATTGGGAATGCGATGGGATAAGTTCTTGCCAATAAATTGGCACCATCTTCTGATACTAATAATAAGTCTTCGTCAAAAATAAAATCGGCAACATAATCCACAATTCCAGAAGCACCATAATAGGGAATATCTCCACTAATTCTCTTGTTTTTGGTAATTGGGATTCTTCTGCTGTCCAAATTTTCACACACTTCCACCAATTTCTTCTCTACCCACCCTTCGGCAAGCTCAGGGGAGTCACCATCGGTTGCTGAGCCTGTCGAAGCAAAGATTTGGTTCAGTTGGCTTTGGAAAAGCTCTTTGGCATTACTCAGGTTTTTCTCCACATTGGTGCGGGCAATGTGAATGGCTTCAAAGCATTCATCCAATTTGGCAACAATGCGTTTTTGCTCATCAAGGGGCGGGATTTTAGTTTTTATAGCATAAACATCATTTCTATTTATTCCGGGCTTCACACCTTTTGCAAGTTTTGGTAACTCAAGTAAGGTTAACAAATGAAATAAGAAATCAAGATTTAATTCACTTTTATCAAACTTGGTGAAATATGTCACATCAAGTGGCCAAAACTTATCTTCAGTATAATTGATTTCTCCAGCAGAGCCTTTTCTTCCAACAATAATACTGGGTTCTTCTACATAAAATTCATTGGTTCTATCTTTTATTCCATTTGCACCATAAACTGGATATAAGCCATTTGGTGTTCGTTTTTCTTTTGGTAATGGTTTACCGTATTCTAAAGAAAGTACATCTCCAATTTCTTTTGTTTCCCAACCATTCGGTAAACTCATGGCATCGCCATTCGGCATGCTTCGACTATGCTCAGTAACCGAATTAAGGTCATCACACTGTTGTTGGTGAGCTTGTCGAACCATCATATCAACCCTTTAATGCAGTCTAAAATTTTAACAGACGAAATATCCAATTTTGAAACGGCAAACCATTTTTTACCCAAATCTTTTAAACTGGCGCCAAAGTGATAGACTTCCTTTTGGTCAATAATTAAAAATCTGTCGTGAGCGTCAGAAAATTGTTTTACCATTATGGGGCTATATTGCTGATTATGTTTTTTAATATCTAATTCTAATTTCTTTGAAATGCTTTTGGTGAAAATCGTAAAACTCACTTGTTGTTCCCTTTTGGTAAAATGGGTTAAAACGGTATCGTCGATATAATTATCAATTAGCACAATTGACTTTTTTGCAGAGCGGATTAAATCTGACACAAATAGGTAGGCGTCAAAAATTTGCCCATTAAAGAATATTTCTTGATTTGGTGGCAAACTTGCATTTATTTGCACATCAATACTGTCTACTTTATCCGCCAGTGAATCTACTTTATCTTCAATTTTGTTCATTCGATTATTAAGTGAATAGCCTTTAAGTAAGTAGTCTTTTAAAATTTTATTCGCCCAAATTCTAAACTGTGTTCCTTGTTTTGATTTAACCCTGTAGCCAACTGAAATAATTACATCAAGATTAAAATATTCAACATTTTTAGTTTGTGTTTTACCACTAATAGCACCGTGTTGAGTGGTTAGTGCAAAAAATGCACATACCACTTCTTTAAGTAATTCACCTTCTTTAAAAATATTACGAATATGTCTGCTTATTACGGTTCTATCACGGCCAAACAACGAACTCATCTGTTCCTTATTTAACCAAACAGTGTCTTCATCAACCCTCACTTCAATTCGAGAAGTATGTTCCTTGTTTTGGTATAAAATCATTTCATTTTTCATATCAACTCTTTGATGCTGTCCAATATTTTAACAGACGAAACATTTAATTTTGAAACCGCAACTAAATCCGTAAGAGTAAGGTCTCTATTCTGAAAATATGCTGTAACATATTTCAACTCCGTAGGAGTAAAACCTTTATAACAATAATGTGTCAGAGTATGTTTTAGCTCCATGGGAGCGATACAATCAATCATGATATTAAAACACATATTTTTCATCATACTCAATTTCAAATTTTTCTAAAAAATTAATATATTCTTCCTTAAATGTTGTTTTTTTATGATGTACCGGTTGATTCAAAATATATTTAGCAACATTATCTATGTGAGATTTTGAATAAGTAAATGCACCAAATCCTTCTTGCCAACTAAATCTACCCCGTATCATTCTATTGTCATTAATCCATTTGGATGAATTAGCTTTAATATCTCTTGCCATATCAGAAATAGAAATTGATGGATGTAAACCAATCAAAATATGGGTATGGTCCGGGTTACAGTAAATAGCAATAGGTTTTGATTTTTTATTAGATACAATACCACATATATATTTTTCGATCTTTTCCCGAATTTTCTCGTGGATAAGGTTTTGTCTGCCTTGAACAGCAAATACAATTTGAACATAAATTTGTGTGAATGTATTTGGCATTTTAAATATTGAGTGTCGCTCCTACGGAGCTTACATTATTGTTTAAGTCATATTTTACAAAGGTCAAGTTCCTACGGAACTGAATTAACGAATATCCTTTTAATAGATGCTCTTTTAGAATTTTATTTGCCCAATTGGGTTGGTTCAGCTTTGGTGGGATATAATATTTATTCTTACAATATGCTGTAACATGTTTCAGCTCCGTAAGAGTAAAATCTTTATAACAAAAATGCATCGCTGTATGTTTTAGCTCCATGGGAGCGAGACTCTTTTGTGTCACTCCTGCAGAGTTTTTATTTTTAATTATCTCCTGGTTTATACAGGTTTCGTTCCTACGGAACTGAATTAACGAATATCCTTTTTTCAAATAGGTTGCCATGGCTCTCTCAAATGCCAGTTCCGTTTCTTCAATCCGTTCGTATCCAACTTTGGCTAACCATACCTTAAACGGTTCTGCCTTTGGGGATGGAATAGATTGAATTAATCGTAAAAGTTGTTCAGTATCAGCCACATCCGTCATTCTCATTTTGCCATCTTCTGCAGTCATTTTCAACTGTCCGATATTTTCGGACAGTTCACTTCCATCTTCTGCTAACTTAATTTTCAAGTCAGACCAATAACGTTTGGGATTCTTACTCTCTGTTAGAATAGCAATAACATCAACAATAGAAAAATACCATTTATCCTTATCATCATCCCAATGGGTTCTGACTTTTTGTTCTTGAAATAATTGTATTTTGGATTCTTTTTTCATCAGATTAATTCTTTAATCTTATTTAGAATGAGTTTGGTTTCGCTATCCAATGTTTCCATTTCAGTGAGTATTTCTTCAGGGCTACGCAGTGGTGCTTCTTCAGGCGTATTGGGGTTTTTAACGCTTAAATCGTACCCTTCGACTTCGCTCAGGGCACGCGTATCTACGTTCCAACTCTTTTCTGTTTCAGGACCTTTGCCTGCTGAGTCTATCGAAGCATGCAGGTCAATAAATTCTGCCATATCTTTATCATTTAGCGGATTAGTCTTGCCCATATTCCTGCCTGCATCCAGCTGGTAATACCAAACATTCTTGGTGGGTTCACCTTTGTTAAAAAACAACACCACTGTTTTTACACCCGCCCCTAAGAATGTGCCACTGGGCATATCTAAAATAGTATGCAGATTACAGGTTTCCAGTAAGTGCTTACGCAATGAGACAGACGCATTATCGGTATTGCTGAGGAAGGTATTTTTTATCACCACACCGGCACGACCGCCAGCCTTTAAAGTCTTAATGAAATGCTGTAAAAATAGAAATGCAGTTTCACCCGTCTTAATATCAAAATTCTGCTGGACTTCTTTTCGTTCCTTCCCACCAAAAGGGGGATTGGCAAGAATTACATGATGTCTGTCTTTTTCCTGAATATCCCGAATGTTTTCACTCAAGGTGTTGGTATGGATAATATTGGGAGCTTCAATGCCGTGAAGAATCATATTCATCACACCAATGATATATGCCAAGTTCTTCTTTTCTTTGCCGTAAAAAGTGGTCTCCTGAAGTATTTTTAAATCAGATGTAGAAAGATTATCTCTATCTTGACTCATGTGAGAATGGGCTTCGCATAAGAATCCGGCTGAACCTACTGCACCGTCATAAACAGTTTCACCAATTTGGGGATTAACTACATCCACAATGGCACGAATAAGTGGGCGGGGCGTGTAATATTGTCCGCCATTTCGCCCTGCATTCCCCATATTTTTGATTTTGGTTTCATACAGGTGAGAGAGTTCATGTTTGTCCTTTGTTGTGTGAAACTCAAGGTTATCAGCAAGTTCTATGATCGCCCGCATGTTGTATCCGCTTTGGATTTTATTCTTTAACTCATTAAAAATTTCGCCAATCTTATATTCAATGGTATTGGAGCTGTCGGTACTCTCTTTAAACTTAGAAAGGTAAGGGAAGAGTTTGAAGTCAACAAATTTTACTAAGTCTTTACCTGTAATATCTTTATGATGATCAATTAGACCTTCAGTCGTTTTGGGCATTGCCCAATTACTCCAGCGATATTCGTCATCAAGAATAAATGAGTATTCTTCGCCTTTGAGCTCTGCTTCATCTTGTTTGTCTTGTTCTAACATATCAAGGTATCGAAGAAACATAATCCACGATGTTTGTCCGATATAGTCTAATTCGCTATCAGCACCTGCATCTTTAAACAGGATGTCGTCTATATTTTTAAAGGTTTGTTCGAACATAATTAATCACTTTTTGAGATGGCATAATAAAATCTTTTAAGAATTTAGGAATTATATATGATAGCAAGAGCGATTAAATCCTGTTTGCAGGATTGCAGGCTATTGACAAAATGATAAAATAACCACATTTTCTGTGAGGCTTTCATTGAGCGAAAAACCCACCTACATTTCATTCAGGCGAGCAGGCCAGATATTATCAATGTCGATAAACACAAAACCCCACATTTTCTGTGAGGTTTTTCATTGAGCGAGAGACGAGATTCGAACTCGCGACATCCACGTTGGCAACGTGGTGCTCTACCAGCTGAGCTACTCTCGCATAAATTTATTCAAAAAAGGATCTTTATGACTAAGTTTAAGACACCTTTATTGTCTTTTAGAGCGGCGGGAATTTAATGGTGTTTTTAAATTGGTCAAACGGATTTTGGAAAGAATTCCAATCTTCTTTCCGTTCTATATAGAATAACTAGAGACATACCCAAATAAACGATATCCCGAAGGATTGTTTCTAAACCAATTTTGTCTCCACCTTCTGTCGTAACAGAGAAACATCCGCAGTCAATACTGATACCCCGCGCCAAAGCCTGGGAAATTGCAAATATAAAAACGACATTCATGATGACACATAAAATAGCTGCACCATCTACCATAATTCCTGCGATCAAACAAAATCCCACCAATAATTCTAACCACGGTAAAACCAAACCAATCATATTTTCTAAACCAAATGGTACAGCATGATAATTGCCAATCGCTTTAGCGAATTCAGCTGGATGTGCAATTTTATCCCAACTGGCATAAAGAAATATTATTCCTAGGATTAATCGAAAAAAGAATACAATCTGAACTTTAAAATAGCGCGTCATTCGCCAGTCCCGCTCGGATAACCTGCCGCAGACCATTCTACCCATCCACCCTTAAATACATACAATTTCGTAAACCCTGAATCCTGGAGATTGTATGCTAAATCTTCACTATCACCACATCCGGGATCACCACAATAGACAACCAGTGGCATTGCTTTATTCTGACGTTCTTCAATCGAGAATATTAATTCCATGAGAAAAGCATTTTTCATGGCACCATCAATATGGCCGAGGGTATAATAACCTTCATCCCTGGCATCAATAAAAAGGACATCATCATCAAATAGCTTTTTGGCTTGTTCAATTGATATTGCAACTAAAACAGGTGAATTCGATTCTACTGCAGTATCAATCGAATCGGCAGTAGATAGTGCTGCCGCAATCCATGGAATTTTATCGGAACGTACTAAATTTGAGCCAAACCCAACGATACATGAGAATAATAAAAGAAAAGCTACTTGACCCAGTGGTGTTCGGATATTCATTAGTTCAAACTTTGGGCGCCCTGCATATCAAGAGTCGTGCACATTTTCAGCGCTTCATCCACAACAGCCAATAAGGACTTTTCACTGGCAACATTACCATTTAAGGGGATTAACGAGTAGTAAGATGTATTAATCGTATTGGTTAAACTTGACTTAGAACTGGAAAGTCCATCCTTGTATTTTTCAACCATGTTTAAAACATTGGGGCTATCTTTATATATTTCTTCCAATGGTTTATCCGGGTCTCTCTTTTGAAGATTATTCAGTCTTTTCTCAAAAACAGAAACGGTCATCATGGGGCCGGTAACATCTTTTATTTTTTTGGACTTATCCATGATATCAACGTCTAGACGACCCACGTATTTACCTTGAATACCGAAACTGTAAGTCATGGGTTTACCCGTTGGCTGAATCATTTCAGGGCGGGTGCGCGTAGTTTCACGACTAGAGAATAAATAGTCAACACCGGTAAATGAATCGGCAGAATTATAGGATTGTGGACGCGTTGAGTTCAACAACATAACTAACACATCTACCTGGGGACGCAATTCTGCAATTTTGGCTTTTGCTGATTCGAGATAGTCCATCAATTCGAGTGTATTTTCAACTTTAGGTAATTCTGTTGTAATGCCAAATACGCCGATTGTTAATCCATTTCGTTCAATGATTTTATGGGGAGTAAACACCAATTCATCTGTACCTGATTTTACAATATTTGCAGATATAAAATTGGTACCGTAAGAAGCCTGCATTTCTTGGATAAACTCATAACCAGCGGCTAAATCATAATAGCCTACATTATAGAGATAATCACCAATCTTCGCTGATGATTCTAAAATGGTTTTTGCTTTTAGTTTCGATGATGCTTCTTTCCCTTGAACGAGATAATAATTATCAAATAGTGCATCTCCTGCATCCAGCATAACCGGATTTGCGCCACTTTCTTTTACTTGGTTAACGTATGTTGCTCTTCTGGGCAGACCGCCCAGTGGATTGGCTTTTCAGCCACAGGGGTCAAGTTGACCCCGAACATTTGTTGTAACCAAAAAAGTTAGCTGCTTAGCATCTGGCTGTTTCCCAGAACAAGACCAAAGTCCAAGAATGAGCATGGACCACGAAATTAATTTCAAATTTTTCATACTTAAATTTATCCCTGTTTTCATACGAATCACAAATAAGTATCCCACCGATTACTGTTATGGGTACTTATCCCCCTGATAGTTTTGCTAAAAACCCCTTATCTATTAAAATTTTTAATACCTTTCCCCGAACATTACCTTGGATTAATATTTCATTATTCTTAACTGTTCCACCAACACCACACTGTTTTTTTATGGTTTTTCCCAAATTAGCTAAATCATCTACATTTCCAATAAATCCTTTCACCACTGTAACAATTTTTCCGCCTTTTCTTCGATCAAGGTGAATTCTAAAATCTTGACTGGAAGAAGTTTTGGATTGTGGGATTTCCGGTGGTGCATAATCCGGATCGGTGGAATAAACGATACTAGAAGTATTTTTTAATGTTCCCATGGTCCCCCAGATAATGGCTATTTAAAGTTCAAAGGATTTTTCTGATTCCATGATTTCAAATCTTCGGAAATAAAAGTATGACCGTCCGTTGCCATAGCCAGGAATAATTGTTTGGAACCGTCAGCTCCTGGTAAAATTGTAAGTGAAATAAATTTATGATCATCATCGACTACCTGGCTTAAATATTCGAATCCATCTCCTGGCGTTACAGGATTTTTATTTTCCATCAAAAAAATGCGACCTTCTGATGTAAGTAAAGCGAATCCCATCTCTGATATGCCAAAACGAAAATGAACCGTGCTAACCACTTGTTCTGGCATGGCATCCATAGCTTTTGAAACCATTTGACTGCCACCAGCTTTTATATCAGCAAGCGTTTTTTCTAAATTGTTTATCAATAATGGTGAAATAGAAGTCCCATCCTTCCCGCCTTTACCCGGTTCGCCGGGATCGCCCTTTTCACCTTTTACACCTTCAGGCCCAACTTCACCAGGACTCCCAGGAGGTCCCATGTCTCCGGGGATACCTTGTGGCCCCAGTGCGGACGTTGGTGCGCAGGCGCTAAGATAAATAGCGAATGCGAGTAAAGTTATTTTCATATATTGAATAAGAACTGCCATGCTCTTCCCCATGCCATGGACATGATTATGAGCAATTCGCATAAGATGGCCGTTCCGAAAAACATAATGGCTCGACGTAAATGTTTATTTTTGTAAGCATTAATATGCCCAAGGGCATAAAGTTGTGACGAAAACATTTTATATGTCTTCTCATGATCATCGGTTATTTCATTCAAGTATTCTGCATATTCCACAGGATTCTTGAATTGAATAATTCCGCCAAAAAATGTTGCATTTATATCAGGTAAATCCTCATGATTTTGGTCATTTCGCATCCGTGGAACAATCACTAGCATTAGGTTTCCAATAGAAAATAGCGCTGCAATAAAATAGATAAAAACCATTACTACATTAAACCAATTGATATTGATTTTTAAGAAATGAACAATAAAAAAGACCATGAATACACCCAAAATGGACATAAGTGTAAATGCTTTTTGATCCGTCCTTTGGAGAATATTTTGTTCACTTTGCAATATTTGAAAAATGGGCGCAATATTGCTGCGCACATTCCGTGAACTAAATTCCGGCTCTTCTATTATTTGTGTTTTTTGCTCAGGCATTAGGCCTCATTTCACTTACCTTGTGTAAAAGATTGCACAGAGATTAAGACAAGTGTTCCCCAATTGGCAAGTTGCCATTTAATAAACAATTCGATTAAATATTATTGCAAGAGAGGAAATATAATTGAAAAAGAGAAAGGTATATTTTATTTTTTGGATTGCGCTTCACTCACAACCATTGGCCGTCCACTTATTTCTTTCCCTAACAATGCTTTAACAGCTGCCTCGCCTTCTTCTCTAGAGGGCATTTTGATAAAACCAAAACCTTTTGAGCTACCGCTGTTACGATCTGTGGTTACTTCAGCAGAAGAAACTTCACCATAATTTTCAAAGGCACTTCGCAATTGATTATCCGTGACCTGATAGTTTAGATTTCCAACATATATATTCATAACATAGATTTCCTAAATTTTCCAAAATTAGGATTCAAGTAAATAGATACCTTTATGTCCACCAATAAATTAAGTAGGAGTTATTTACGTAAATCCTGATATGAATTTATATACTATTTACAAATAGTACAAAATTAAATTTAATGTAATTTCAAGGACAAAATCGATGAAAGGAAAATCGAATTTCCAAATAACATTTAATAATTACTTTTTTTCAAAGCAATTATTCCCATATATAAGACAAATGAACTATATTCATGCCGATTTTTGAGGGGCCGTAGCTCAGTTGGGAGAGCGCTTGACTGGCAGTCAAGAGGTCGTCGGTTCGATCCCGTCCGGCTCCACATTATTTTTTATAACTTTTAATTCAAATTCTTCTACTATAGCATTCTTACTAAAGAATTTCTGATACATCAAAATAGGACTTGAATTGACTATGTCATTTCAAATATCAACATATTTAATTCAATCCAAAATATTGTTAATATTAATTCTTCCGCTCAATCAACGGTTTCCCGAGTAAATGGTCATTAAAATAATTAATCATTTTCCGATAGAGATTTTTCCGTGCTTTCCCTCCCGCCATACTATGGGGGCGATTCGGATAATAAAATGTATCCAATTGTTTAGCATTCTTCACAAATTCCTCTACCAACCATGTCATATTTTGTGAATGTACATTATCATCGCCAGTCCCATGGATAACGAGCAACTTACCATCAAACCTATCAACATAAGACAATACGGACGTCGAGTCATATCCAGACGCATTGTCCTGAGGAAGCCCCATAGATCGTTCAGTATAAATTGAGTCATATAATCTAAAATCCATTACCGGCGCTACTGAAACACCAACATCAAATAAATGGGCATTCTTGGTGAGCATCAATCCAGTGAAATATCCGCCACCAGACCAACCCCAAGCTCCAATACGATTCGGATCAGCAATTCCTTCATCCACCAAATATTGGACTCCAGTTGCAGTATCCATTGCCAAGTATTTGGCCATATCACCATAACTTAAATTTTTGAATGCTTCACCGCGACCACTCATACCGCGAGCATCCAAAGAAAATACGATATATCCCTGCTGTGCTAAATATTGATTCCATGCACCACCCCACCGGTTACTCACAATCTGTGTGCCGGGCATTCCATAACCATAAACAATTACGGGATAACGATTTCCTTTAACATAATCAGGTGGATAAGTTATGATTCCATCCAATGTTGTTGTACCATCTGCTGTTTCAAAATTGATAATCTCTGGATAAGACCAATCGTAAACTTCAAACTGAGATTTATCTGTTTCTCCCAGAATTTGCAGTTTTTCACCATCCATACTTTTAAGGATATGTTTGGTTGGCGTAATAAGACTTGAATAAGAGTCAATAAAGGCATCTCCTTTTGGAAGAACTTTAACAGAATGAGAACCCTTTTCATTCGTTAAAAGACTGAAATTGCTACCATCAAATTTGACGGAATAAAATCTCGTTTCATATACCGATTCTTTGTTGGCGGTAAAATATACAGTTTTATTTTCCTCATCTACCCGAACAATCTTTTTCACCTCCCATTCACCATTAGTTATTTGCTGTACCAATTCACCCGCAGTCGTATGAATATAAATATGGTGCCATCCGGATTGTTCAGACATCCAAAGGATATTACCATTTTTTAAAAAATTGTAATTGCGATGAAGGTCAACCCACCCTTTTTTATCAGATTCGCTCAAGCCTTTATTAGATTTCCCACTTTTGGTGGCAATTGTTAGAAAATCCCAATGTTTTTGGAGACGATTCATCCGCATAACAGTCAACTTTTTGTCAGCAGTCCATTCCATCCAAGGGTAGTAGGCGTCGTTTGTATCACCAATATCCATTGATTTTCGTCGACCCTTTTTAACATCTACCACGAATATTTTCATAGTTGGGTTGGTTTGACCTGCTTTGGGATAACGAATTTGTTGCATCGTTGGATATAAAGATAATTCATCAAACATAGTGAAGACTGGCACTTGTGATTGGTCTTCTTCCCAATAAGCAATTGATCGACTGTCCTGCGACCAACGATAACCATCAAAGGACCCCCATTCTTCTTCATATACCCAACCAAAATGGCCATTATAAATCAAATCGGAGCCACTTGAAGTAAGCTGCTTTTCTTTCTTTTTAACTAAATTGTATACAAAAAGGTTATTGTCATTTCGAACATATGCAACCTTATTCCCATCGGGGGAAAATTTAACATTTCTAAGGTTTGTATTATCACTGCTTACAGAGTGAATTTGTTTTGAATCAATATCTAAAACATGATAAGTCCCAAGATAAGAATGACGCCAAATCTTTTCTCTATCGGAAAGAAATAACAGTTTAGTTCCCGTTTTATCAAAACTAAAACGATCTACTTTCAGTTTCTTACCATCAATATAAAAAGCAGAACTATCCAAAAATTCTGTGGTGTCTTTTTCGGGAAATGTGACTTGAACGATATCCCCTTTATGAGCATCTTTTCCCCAAGCTAGGTAAGCGTTTTCATTAGGAAACCAAACCATCATTCCAAGGCGAGCATGTTTAAATGGTGATTTCCCCTGTACATCATTAAAGGAGAGTCTTTTACCTTCTCCAAAAACACATGAGATAATAGATATGGTTATTATTGTTTTGCGTATCATTGCTTTAATTCCCTTTTAATTTTTCGTAATAATTCTGTCATCATATCAAAATTCATTCGCCCTGTATTTACATTTCTTGGGCTTGGATGGTAGCTCCCCCAAAGAATCATACCATTCGGTAAAACATATTGTTTGTCGTGGCCAAAGGAATAGTCCTTCATTTTAAGATCATAATCTTGTCGAAAGTGTTTCAAAGCACCATCAAAACCAATTTTTCCCAGGGCAAGGATTATCTTAATGTTTTTCATCAATTTCATTTCTGTCCCAAAAAATGGCGCGCAATTTCGCAATTCCTCTGCGGTAGGTTTATCCTGTGGCGGCACGCATTTTAATACTGTTGTCATGAATGCGCTTTTCAATTCTAAACCATCGTCAAGAGAATCAGAATTGGATTGATTCGCGAGTCCTTCTGCATGGAGGCATTTCATAAGAAAATCAGCTGATTTATCGCCGGTAAATACACGGGCAGTTCGATTGCCACCATGGGCCGCCGGTGCTAATCCTACTAATAATAATTCTGCACTAGGATCCCCATACCCTGCTATCGGTTTACCCCAGTAGGTCCAATCCATGAATTGTTTTCTTTTTTCACGGGCAACCTTGGTTCGGAATTCAACAATCCTCGGACATGTCTTACAACCCACAACTTCTTGGTACAGTGCCGACATAGGTCCTTTACGGATGAGGGGATGGTTTTCAGGTGTTGGGTGTAGATTGGGCAACGTATGTTATGAAATTTAGAGGCGGAAATTAGTACAGAAGTCTCCAAGGTCAAACCAGAGATGGGCATCGCTTAATTACATTCATTTATTTAAAGGGCTTCACTGTAAATACTCTCCATTCGTAAATAAATATCTTAGGAGTCATTATTAATGATTTTCACCAATTTAATTATTAATATAAACAATAATCATTTACACGGCATTGCTCATTGCCATTGGGGGTGTCAGAAACATAAATTCGCACCCCTTCTTTTGAAGTTCTAAACATATTTTACTTAAGGACATAATTTTATGGCAATGATGACAACACTCCGCAACAAGATGCACGTCGTTATATGGTCGCTTCTGATTTTATTTTTACTGAGTATGACCATTGGTGGATTGGTTGGCGGTGCCAACATTATCGATCAACTTTTCGGTCGTGTTAGCCCCTCCGAAGCTATTGGATCTGTGAATGGATCCCACATTACTCCAGACCAATTTAATCAAGCAGTGAATGTTCGTATGGAATCACTTCGCAATTCGGGAACTCAGATTTCTGACCAACATATTGACGCAATCCGTGCAGAAGTTTGGAATGCCTTTATCGAAGAACGATTGACTGAACAAGCTATCGACGATTTGGACATCACTGTGGTTGATGAAGAAATACTCTATCACTTGGAGAATAATCCTCCTGCGGATATTCAACGATTATTCATGGCGAATAATGAATTTGATGAAGAAACGTATCGCCGTGCTTTGAATACACAGGGTATGCTTGACTGGGCCCCTATCGAAGCCTGGATGCGCAGTTACTATATTCCGCGTTTTAAACTGCAGCAGTACATCAATATGTCCGCTGTTGTATCACAGGAAGAAATTCGAGAAGAATTTGTAAAACGGAATGCGAATTATACCATTTCTGCATTACATGTTACTACCACGGCAGTTGAAGATCTAGTCGCCGAACCCACCGAAGATGAATTGATGGCTAACTATAAATCACGATTGGTCGATTTTGAACAGGAAGAGCAACGCCATTTATCCTATGTAAGTTGGCCCAAAACAGCCACGAATAATGACACCCTACGCGTCAAGCAGGAAGCTTTGGAAATAATTTTGTCCTACAGCGACGGTGATGATTTTTCTATTTTAGCCAATATCCACACACAAGATCCCGGCAACCAAGTGACACCTGACTCGGGCCGCGGTGGTGATTTGGGATGGTTTGGCAAAGGGCAAATGGTTCCCGCCTTTGATGAGGCAGTATTCAATTCGAGACAAGGCGCAGTTGTTGGCCCTATCCTGACGCAATTCGGATATCATATTATTAAAGTGGACAGCATTAGCAACGTGGGTAAAAAAGACCATAAGGTTAAGGCACGCCATATTTTACTGAAGATTGAGATGGGACAAAACTCCCGTACAGATATTCGCAGAAAAGCTACTTTATTTAGTTATGATGCGCAAGATTATGGCTTTGCTGCCGCCCAGGACAGCCATAGTGTCTTTTCTATTCCCGCTAAATCACTGGGGGAAAAAGATATATTCCTCGGAATTTTAGGACCATTTAGATCGGCAGTTCGGTGGGCATATAATAATGAAGTTGGAACAATTTCTGACCCCATGGAAACAGATGGATTTTATGCTGTATTCACACTTGATTCAATTGAAGAAGCAGGCGTTAAATCATTTGATCATGTTCGCACCCAAGTATATGCTGCTATCAGTAATGAGAAGGAAAATGATGCGGCCAAAAACCTTGCAAATGACCTTAAGAACAAAGTGTCAGGAGGTGTATCATTTGAATCTTTAAAAAAAGAATATGACAAGATTGAATTGGTTCCATCTGATTCTAAAAAACTGAGTAGCTCCTTTATTTCACTGGGCCGTTCTGACCAAGTCGTTGGTGCATTGCTCAGTGCAAACGAAGGTGATCTAATCGGGCCCATCAAAACATATCGTGGCTATGGAATTATTAAAGTAAATGCTATCAGCACTTTTGACTCCACAGCTTGGGGCATTCAAAAAGATATACTCCAACTTGACCTTACACAACAAAAACAAAATCGCGTTTACCGAAGTTGGATGACTGACATGAGAGATAATGCTGATATAGTCGACAACAGGAAATACTTCTTTTAGTTGATGAATTGAAATGATGAGCACAGATACTCATCTAACGTTAATGGTAAAAGGGCCTCGGTAATCATCCGAAGCCCTTTTTTTTTATATATTATCATTTTTGGTTATACGACACATGCGCAGCATTTGCCAAGCTATGGAAATCACTTTTTTGGAGAATTGGAGAGCAATTTCATAGCCGACAGAGGTGAGTCAGGCATTTGCATTTATTATAGCATGGTCGATTTTAAGAAATGGGTCTGTATAGATTTCCTATAAAAACCCTTAAAAATATCTTAAAAATATAAAATATTGCATTTTTTATACAAATCGTGCCTCAATATCCTTAAAATTCAATTCTGGTTGATTATCAAGTATGTCATTATAATGTCTTGTATAAATATCAAATACTGATTTTGCTTTCGCTGTATGCTGGTTTTTAAGATGTCCTTCCATTGCCCATTGGAGTCCATCTTCATCGATGGAATCCCAGGATAATATTTGTTCACCCAACGCCGCTAATTTCTGCCAATTATTCAATTCACGATATGGAATGACTAAAGATTCAGCAATCCGTTTTGATTTAGCCTGAATATTCTGTCGAATATCTTCCATCCATTTGTCATCCACATCATGACATAATTCGCCGCTTCCATAGAGTCGTAAGGCTGTTTCTCGTGCTTGAATATCAGCCTGAGAATTCGCTTTAAAAACGGATAAGAAATAGTGAAAATCTGAGAAATGTTCTGCGCCAAGTTTTATAAATATATTATGATCAAAACTGTTAATAATTCCTGAATAGGCCGCACCCAAGACATTCCTGATTTGAGACATGGCCACATAACGACTATTGGCGGCACTTTTTTGATTCGTATTTGGCCAGAATTCGCCATAGATATCATTCGGGGATACACCTTTATCTCCGTTTAAAATGAGATAGACAAATAAATGGCGTGCTTTTTTTGAGATCCACTCAGAAGCCAAAACTTCTATACCAGACTTATATAATTTAAAATTACCAAAACATTGAACGGCAAAATCATGATGTAAATATGGATTCTCATCTTGTGAAAAACTAGGCATGTAGATAAAAGTCGAACTGGGAATGTCATTTATTTTATTATTTTTCCATCGAAATCCGATAATTCCCAATGAAATCATTAATGCCAAAACGCCAAAACCATACCGACCCCATGATTCCATTGCTGAAATCGGCGGTGGATCCATGGGAGGATAATTGATTGTGTGAATTTGAACAAATGTTTTTTGAGTGTTTGAAATGTTTGACTGTGTCGCCACAACGAGTTTTCCAGTCTTTTTATTTACATTAGGTACAATCTTCCTTAACTGGAATTCTGTTTCTGTATTAGGGATTATAGATTTGTTTTCGATGTCATACGTTTCTGGATTAATAGTCAATATATAAATAGGGGAATTAGATATTGATTTTACGGATAGTAAAAACCGATTAATGTCTTTTGAATATGATAAAACTGCTTGATCATAATGCTGAATAGAGATGAAAGATTTAATTTTCTGTAAATGCATTGTTTTTCGATTGAATTTCCAAAAATCATTAAATGTGTGGAATCCTCTTTCTTGCAAACCACTTATATTACCAGATCCTCCAAATAAATAAATATAATTTGAATCGGGTCCTTCTGATACGGATGAGCCAAATCGAGGATAAAACCTATCACCCCAAACAGATAATGTATCCCAATGGTGAGTCTCATAATCAAATTTTCGTATATGGTTTTTTGAACGATACCACCCATATCCACCAAACAAATAAAATTCATTTGTATTAAAATCAAAAAAATGTCCAGCCGTATGGTATTGGTCTCTTGGGCCTTCGATCAAATATGATTTTTTTATATTTTTATTTAAGTCATAAAGATTAAAATCCCCACCATCACTCGAGAATACAAATATTTTTTCATTAATATTATTGTAATAAAAATAACCATCCTCTTCAATATTGATTTTTGCCCGAACAAATTTTTTAGAATATTCGTGAGTATCAATTGTATATATATTCAGGCCATTCTCTATAAAAGTGATATTATTATGATCGTTACTAAAGATAATAATTTCAGGATCCTTATATATAATAGTGTCTTCTACAACCCATGTGATATGGGATTCATATTCCCATAAACTATTAGTAATCATTGCTTTTCGGCCACCAATATTATCATACCCATAATTGCCTGAAGATTCATCAAATTTCCAATGATGTCGCAAAACGTTTTTACTAAACACTTTAATATTCTTCAAGGTCATACTAGGTACGTCAGACAAAAGTCCATTCGAACCAAATTTAATTCTAATATCTTGTTCATTTAACATGGGATATTTTAGAATCTTAGCAACTTTATTATTCAACACCAGCCTTACCTCATCCAATACTAAATTATATGTGATCGACAAATGATGCCATTTTAATGGATTTAACTCTGATTTTGGTATTGAAATAGAAATCATCTTATTTATTTCTTGAAAACTAAATTCAAAATAAGTTGTATCAATATGTTTAAAATCTATATTAACCAAATTACTGGCAGGTAAAGAATCAGAATCTATATGAAGAATAAATCCAAACGGACTTGGATCTCGTATTAAAAATTGGAATGAAAGAGTAAATTCATCTTCCACATGAATGGGATCATTTGAGGATATATCTAAAGTTGAGAATGGTGTGTTACCCCCCAAACCATCCTTGCCAAAGAATCGTAATCCTGAACTGTTATCCTGTCCGATGAGAATCGAAAAAAGAACACAAAGAGGCAACCGCCTAATTAAACTTAAATTAGTCTTAAATTGAAAATTTGGGAACCTTAATATTATCTTAAAATCCACCATGGCATGTAGAATTTGATATCTAAATATCAGGAATTCAAGGAATTAATGACATGCCTAAATAATCGGAATTACAGATTAAATTAAGTTAAATAATCCGGACAACATACTCTATGGATTTCCCTTACCAAATTGTATGAACATTCTCTGACTCACGAATATTTTTATCTGCTGTTACCAATGGCGATCCTGAAAATATTGATGTCGCGGAAATAAGCCTATCGGCCGGATCAGAGATTGGTCCCAATCCAAATTTTATGGATTGATCAGCAATTTCCGGGGTGATGGGTTGGAATATATAATTCCGACTTAAAGACAATAATTCAATAAACTCGAGAAAGGGTACATCTATTATCAACCGCTCTTTATCAATAAGCATCGATATTTCCCATAGAGAAATATCGCAAAATAAAATGCCCTCCGAATCATTGGCTTCATCAAATACTTTTCGAGCTTTATTACTTAGTTTATCTGGTGCCAATGCATCCCATATTATTACATGGGTATCAGCAACAATTCTCAATTAGCCTTTCCCCACTCCTCTTTAAATGGAGTAATGATATCATGAATTTTGGCTGTTTCACTTATTTCTGATAATTTATATTGCGCAACTATTTTGGGATATCCCGGCGGCACAAGTTTTGCAACTTCTTTACCCCGGGATGTAATGGAGAGGGAAAGCCCCTTTTCAATGCTTTTTAATACTTTCATTAGATTGGCCCTCAAATCACTCACTGCGATGGATTGCATAACAAATAGTCCTTTAGTTGTACACTCCAAATGTACACCTAATCGTGCGTTTGAAACAATATAATATCCTTTTTTTCAAGACCGCATGCGCTGGTTGATTATATTTTTGTAATTTTGGATTGAAAAGATAACCATCAGTGAATCATTTTTTCACAAGACTTGGGTACAACAATTCACTAAGTACATAGTCCCAATCCACGGATATTAACTCACCCCATAATTTGTAATCCCGGGATTCGAAGAATACCCGGGATCCAGTTCTGTGAATATTACTATCGTTGCATTTGGATACCCCGCCTTAGGCGGGGCATAACGAAAGAGTTTCTTTACAAATAAATCTATCTATACACATCTTTTCGGTGCGCAACCCGGACGATCAATATAATTAATTCTTTATCCTTATTTTGGATTATGATCCGATATGACCCCACTCGAAGCCTAGCCATGCCCTTATATTTTTTCCCTTTCAATGGGGAGATTCTATTCGATATTGCAGCAGGGTTTTGAGTAAGAATATTGAGTTTGACTTTTATTCTCTTTTGCCAAATTGGATCGATTTTAGATAATTCATCATTCGCTTTATCTAAAAATATTAGCGAATACACTAACCGATTCCGAGCGTTTCCCAAACCTCGTCAGCCGGAATAGTTTTTGCATTGCCTTTTTCCAATTCATCTAACCGTTTTTCTGCAATGGCACTATCCAACTCGTCAAAATACAATTCTAAGGCCTCGGTGATAATATGACTTTTCTTGCTATTGAGTTCTTTTGAAACAGCTTCCAATTCCTCAGAAACTGCACCGGGTAGCGTAATATTCATTCTATAATGTTTCGACATGTATAATTATACACATAATAATACACTATATTTGATACTTATTTCAAAAGAATCATCTTTTTTGTTTTCACAAAATTCCCTGCCCTAAGTTGGTACAAATACACTCCTGCACCCACGGGATCACCAAAATTATTGGTGGCATTCCACTTTATCGAATGGTACCCAGCAGGTGTATTGTTCATATTGAATGTTCTTACCTTTTGTCCTAGCATATTGAATATAGTAACAGTTATATCGCTCACCTCAGGCAGATCGAACCGTAATGTAGTCGTTGGGTTGAAAGGATTTGGATAGTTATCATGAAGCGCAAATTCAGTTGGTATTCCTTCACCTTCTGTTGAAAGATATTCATAGCGATTGACAAATAGAACTCTATCATCACCTGTGATTCTTACTGTATCAATCCCATCGGTAGCAAAAATTGTAAACTGAACAGTTGCTTTCTCGTTTGGCTTCCCCTCAAAGACAATCTCCACAATTTCTTGATATGACAATGGCAAAGCAATGACGGTTGTATCGTATATCTCTTTTTCGGGATAGACGCCTATTTTTGCATAAACGAGGTAATCAATAGTATCGATATCCACATCTATACTTTCGGACCATTTCAATTCGTATGTTTCCCCAAGATTAGTCTTAGAGATTTTAATCGTATCCGCTGCCTTACTTACCCAGTCAAAGCTAACTGGTGCAATATTGTTCCACGCAACAACTGTATCTTTATTAACCAGAGGACTTACTTTATGCCAACTAGGTTCTAATTGCCTTAAGCCATCAGGATTTGGTTCCGATTTGAACCGCTCTAAATCTTCTTTGACTGCAAAAGTATCGGGGATTGTATAATCTGGTATTGTTTTAAAATAATGATACCAGTACTGACTTTCTCCGGTCTCTCCTGCAACTAAAGTTGTATCAAGCCCTACAGTTGCTTCCCAATGATCATCTGATAACTTCCGCATACTTACAGTATCTCTACCATTGCAGCCCGTACATTCATGGTTTTCTGCACCCGATTTCCAAAATCCAAGTGAGATATCAGTGTCCGGAAGCGAATGAACTGGCAGCTCTACATTAAAGGTGATTGCTTTAATACCATTATTATTATAAGTAGATACACCATCTACCTCTACTCCACAAATGTAAGCAAAGGTTACGCCTGCATCCAGTTCCATTTTAGTAACATCAGCATTAGTCCAATTTGCTGTGGCCCAGACTGGGTCTAACACTTCGATACAAGTAAGACCTGGATTTTCTTGAGCAAAAAAAGTAATTAACGCATCTTTAATTCCATTTCTCATATTCAGTGACGTTAATTTGTTTTCTGAAACATATAAAACCTTTAACTTTATATTTTGACTCAAATCCAAGCTGGTTAATTGATTTTTATATAAGCTTAGGTAGTCTAAAGCAGTATTCTTACTCACATCCAGGCTGGTCAATTTATTATTCCAGCAATTCAGATTGGTTAAGGCTGTATTGGCAGTCATATCAAGACTGGTTATTTTATTACTCCAACATTCCAGGCTGGTTAAGGCTGAAAAAGCTTCTATCCCGGTTAAATCGCTTATTTCTTTTTCGCTCACATCTAAAGTGGTTACACCGCTGATATTTGCTGTAACTACTGAATCATCCAGAGTTGTGTCGTAGCCTAGGTCAATCAGGGCCTGTTCAAATTTGTCATCGGGGACATAGGTATTCTGGGCAAAAACGAATGATGATGTTAATAAGACAATGAAAAGAATAGCGATTTTCTTCATGATGAACTCCTTTTTAGAATAATGATTTCAGAATCACAATTAAATTTGTTCCGTGATTCAAAGCACCAATCCATATTATGATTTACGCTTAAATTATCGGTGGAAGAAAAAAACAATTGTTAACCACTCGTGAGCCTGAGTGGATAGTCTTAGGTAAACAGTTGTCTCCCTTCCACCGAATTTTTCTTTATTTCAACAATACCATCTTCTTTGTTTTATTTAAAACAATAATGCCCTTTTCATTTCGAATAATCGCATGGTAGAAATACATTCCCGTTGATACACGATTACCACGAGAGTTGGCGCCATTCCATATAAAAGTATAGTATCCTGACGGACGGAATTCATTGATCGCCAACCGAGTCACTTCTTCACCCAAAAGATTATAGATAATTAAATCAACCTGGGCATCGTCTTCTAAACTAATCATTATTGATGTCTGGGGATTAAAGGGGTTGGGGTAGTTTTGACTCAACGTAAATGCATCTGGGTACAAGTCAACGCCAGCATTATTTTCCTTCACATAGTCTTTGGTACCAATAACCAACCTAAAATCTTGTTTCAGGTAAGCATCAGGGCCCGT
>Ga0257127_1000361_pt1 | contig 41215 bp, 29 predicted proteins | sample SI060_135mmetaG_FD_190152 | JGI IMG/M metagenome (GOLD analysis project Ga0257127, IMG submission 190152) | Marine microbial communities from Saanich Inlet, British Columbia, Canada - SI060_135m | ecosystem: Environmental > Aquatic > Marine > Inlet | place: Canada: British Columbia | collected... | reverse complement strand
TCAATTAGTACTGTATCAACATTTAGTAACACGGAAAGTACAACAAATGTATTAAATTCAACAGTATCAAATACAAAAGTATATTCATTTATTAAGCCAATGAAATTTAAAGAAATCCAGTTATGGGTAGATAATTCTAATATTATGCCAGATAATGCAATTATTACAACATCTAATAATGAGACAATAACTAATTTAATTGATAATTCATTTGTTTCATTTGATTATTCAAGTAATTATATTGATATAAGTTTCAATCAAACATATGATTACAACAAATTAAATAGCTTAGTTATATATGATAATTCAATTGATGTTAATAATAATATAAAATATATACAAATAAAACAAACATCAAGATCAACAAAAATACATCAAGTTGAACTATATATAGATAATTCAAATATTGCATTAAATAAAGAATCAAAAACTGGAATTAATAATAAATCATGGACTGATTCTTCTGCCATAACACTAATAAATGACGGAGATCTAAATACTTATCATAAAGCTACTGATAATGTTAATCAAGTATATTACGTGCAATTAGATGATAATATTAAATTTAACAGCTTATCTACAATAATTTTATCATTAGATAAAAATACAGGAATGATTGATTCAATTCCTAGTCCTTCGCAATTGGTATTAAATGACAATAGCGGAACAAATTATAAGATATCTTTACTTGATTCTTCATTTAATTCAATTTGGGATTCTCCACCATATGATGCAGTTTATACACCTACTAATACAATTAGGACAACTCACATATTCAAATTAAGTAATTGGACAGATAATTCAGAATTATATTCAAATAACCTAGGAGATAGAAATAATGAGTTAGCTTTTAAATTTTATGACTTTTCTAATAGTTATTCTGAAATTTCATCATTTTCAAATGCAACTGTTAGTTTATTTCATGATTATCAATATATTATAAAATCATTTGATAACAGTAATGTTATTTCAAATATTTATAAATTTAAAGGACCATTATCTACTGAAATACAATTAACAAACTTACCAGAATCAATTACAGGAGCTTATACGTTTAATGGGGGTCCAACAACAGTTAGTAAAAATATAACTGGACAAGCTGATACTTGGAAAAATGGTACATATACTTTAACTGGATCAAATGGAACAACAGCTGCTTATTTAGCATGGACAAGTGATAATGGAAATTGGATGGCACATAGTGATTATACAAATAGATTATATACAGGTCATAATGGAATTATAGATAGTACAACTCATGATCAAGGTACAACTGAAGGATCATATTGGGAAATGAGATTTCCATTTGAAATGAAAGTTACAAATATATCATTTAGAATACAATTTTGGGGTTATCCAGAAGAATATATACTTTTAGGATATAATTCAACGAATGGATATATTAAAATAAATGAAACAACTGGTGAAAGTAGGCCAAGTAACATGAGAACAAAGAACCATAATATAAACTCTTCTTATCTATTTAGTAGAATTAGATTTATAGGAATCAAGACAGGAATTCAAGATAGTCAAACAATAACTGTATATGGACCGTTAAAAATAGAAGGCGAATATGAAATAGCATCAAATAATGAAAGTATATCTTTACCAATATCAGATAAAAGTGCAACAGTATCAACAAATTTATCAAATGGAAACTTCACATTCACTAAAAATAAATTAACAAATAAGATTGATCTTACAAACAATACTTTAGATACAAGTAATTCATTTATAACTACAAATAATACAAATCAATTTATAGAATTTACATTACCAAAATATTATCCTACAAAGTCAATACAATCAATAGTAACCTATGTACCAAGTGATTATAAAAATAATATGGTTAACACTAAATTAAAGATATATGATAATAGTGATACAATTATAGAAATAATAGATAATGTTAATCCATTAGCTAACACAACTGGATATGATATTTATAAGTATAAAGGACCAGATATTGGAAATGCAACTACTGTTGATACAAGAAGTATTACAAATGTTGTTAGTGATACACCAGGTTTACCGATAAGAATTGTTGATCTATCTTTCAATAGTAATATTAAAGATCAAAGTAATGTAAATTCATTTACATTATATACTGGTAATGACTATCAAATTTCAGATGATGGATTAATAACAAATAGTTTACATTTCAAGATATTTGATTCATCAGGAAATAGAGTAGATAAAGTTGGTGAGATTCTTAGAAATAAGATGAGAATAGTACAAGGACAAATGTATAACATATCAATTGTTTCAGGATCTAGTCAATTAAAACTATATGTTGACGGAGAATTGATTGCTTCAGAACCAATACCAAGTTACCTACAAAGTCAATATGAAAGGGAAAATTATTTCTTAGGAAAAGGAGTTAATAGTAATGCTTCAATCTCAATACCACAGATGACAGTTTGGGACAATGAACTAACATCAAATGAAGTATTAGAATTATTCAATTCTGATTCTAGTAACAATTATTACAATCAAAAGAGTTTTACAATATCTGAATTTTTATCAACGATTGGACAAGATGTTTCATTTAATTCAATAGTTGATTCTAAATATGACGAATTTGATAAATATTCAATAGATATTAGTGAAAATATTGCAATGACTGGATTCCCATCATATATTGGATCACTTACAGATAATAAATTAGATTTACAATATATTAATATTAATCAACCATTAACAATAAGTATTACTGAAAAAACATTTGATAAAATACAAATGGAAAGAACAAATTCAGGATATAATTTATCTCATAATATACAAGTTTGGATATCAGGTAATAATATTGCATCTACAGGAATAGCTACGGCTAGTGATAATTATTCTAATAGAGGACCAAGTAAAGCAATTGATGGTAATTTATCTACTGTATGTGAAATAAGTACTGGATTCTTACTATCATTTTCAAGTAAATATAATATATCAGATTTAGAGTCAATTGTTTTTTACAGTAAAATGGATTATAATATATATCAAAGATTCAATGGTACTACAGTAAAATTATTAGATGGAGATGATATCATATATACTCAAACAATATCAGGTAATAATGGTCCAGCAATAAGATTTGATGGTCCAAGTATAGTTAATGTAAATACATTTTCTAATGGTTTATCTACAACTCAAATTATAAATAAAGACTGGGAACTTAGCGCGGGAAATATAAGTAATCGTAAAATAACTACATATGTAATATCTCCACCACCAATTAATAATTATGATTTTAATGATTCAATTACTTTTGGTTCAGGTAACTATCTACTTTCTGAATTTATATATCAATTAATTAGCAAGTGGAATAATAAATTAAATAATTTACTAACATTTGATGGAACAGATATAAATATAAGTAATGATTTATCCGGATATAAAATGAATATTACAACAACTGGAAACAGCTTTAATTCAGATTCATCTATATTTAATTTTAAGACAAAAAATATTGATTCCTCTTTCAACAAATTAACATTTAATACTTATGGTAATAATCCTGGAGGAAGCTACACTCCAGTAGTAGATTTATCAGAACAATATCAATTAGGAAGTGTTGATTGGATGAATAACCATAGAGTAGTAGTTTCATATAATGATAATAGTAGCATAAAGATAATAACAGATTTTTCTGACAATAGTGGTGAATTCCCATACATTGTTCCTATTGATTTCAATGGAAATACTTTCACTGATAGTTCTAATGTAAAACTATATTATTATACCGATTTATTAAACAGTGAAGAGGCAGTTAATATAGACGTTAGTGATAACTTTGGTACACAATCATTCTCAGTATCAAGATATAATATTTCATATAAAGCTGTTTCAACATTAAAAGATGGTGGTTTAACATCTATACCTGACCATTCAAGTAATTTTATAGATATAGATAATGGACTTGATAATAGTGCAACATTCACATTTTATAATGATAATAGTAAAAATAGTCAATATATATTAAATCCTGGAACAGTTTATGAATTTAAGGTATCAAGTGAAAATGATATTAATAATAGTCCAGGAACAGAGTCAGATATTATAGTTGGTTATACAGGAATATCAACAGAAGAATTTTCAACAAATAAAATTAATTTTACAACTAATCTGTTAGATAATTTAATATATCCAGTTGATAATACGTATTATAGACTAAATGATCCAACTATATCAATAAATACAGATAGAGTAAATAATGATTTATCAAATGCATTAATTAAATTGTCGTCGGTGCAAGGAGTAGGAAATAATTTAATTCAAATAAAAGATATGATTACTAAGTTTAAACCTAATTTTGAAAATAAATCAACTTACAGTTATTTTGAAACTAAATTATCATCATCTACAATAAATGAAGATATATCTGGAAATATAATAATTGATAATTTATTAGTGTATAATTCAACATCAGTTCCTACTTATTCTTGGGATTTTAGACAAACAGACTCTGTAAAAACAACATTTAACAAAGTAAGAATAACAACATTAGATAAAAATATACATTTTGAAGAAATACAAGTTTGGATAGGTGATAGCAATGTTGCACAAAATAATAATAGTCAATATATTGGTGGAAATGATTCAAACTGGCCTACACCACATGTTAAATCAACTAATATTCTTAACAACTCAAATATTTTTTCAGGACATAATTGTAACGATGGTAGTATTTCACCACTATATCCATTATTCTATGTTAACGGTGTTGATCAAGGAGAGTATGGTTTACCAATAATTACTAATGGTAGTCTGGGAGAATATACTGAATTAACTTTATCTCAATCTTATGATGTTTCACAATTGCAAGCTATTGTAATATATAATAGAACAGACGGAAATTCATATCAAGATATGAGTGGTAAAGTATTTGAATTATATGATAATAGTTATTTGAGATATAATCAAAAAATATATAATTCTGATCAATATTATATCTATAAATGGACAGGACCAGCTTCAATTTCTAATTCTATAATATCAACTGATCCAAGTTCAAGTAATATAGTTACTAATGATTCATCATTTACTCCCGATTCAAACTATACAACAATTATAAATTATAATATTAGCTTAACAGATATAATAGAACAATTTATTGATATGAGTGATTCAGTAAATCAACTAGGTGTAGTTGGAAATACCGAGGGAAGTAATGATATAACATATACCAGTAAACTTTTAATAGATTCATCAGGATTATATTTAGATGGTAATACTTTCTTAGATATTAATAATTTTACTGCAGGAGGTAACTTTTCATTTGAATTTTATATTTATCAACTACCTAGACCTGGATCAGATCAAGAATTTACTCCAGTACCTACAAATGAAGTATTATTTTATTTTAAACAATCTACTGGTGGTGGTATTCAATTAAGTGAAGCAAAATTTTATGATATAAATGATAATGAATTAACAGTTTTATCATCAGAAAAACCAATAACAAATTCTGATGGAACAAATAATCAATTAGATATTAATAGAATGAATGGTACTGAAGGAGTTATTAATTTGTATAATAATGTTGCTGGAAGAAAATGGTGGTCATCTGGTTATTATGGTTCAGTTAAATTTACATTAAGTGATGTTCCTTATAGTTATACATTTACAACTGCAAATGATAATAATCCTCATGGTAGAACGCCAACTGTATGGGAAACTACTTGTGGAAATATCATTAATCAAGAAAATCATATTGGAGAACAATATTATACATCTGAAACTCAACAAAATTACTTTACATTTCCTACTAAATTCCAATTACAAGGACCTGACCCAGCATCTAATCATCCATTATTGTCGTTAATAGGTCCAAGTGGATCAAACAACGATTTATTAAGATTAAGATCAGATTCAAATAAATTAGAAATCAGTTTAAATAATTCTGGAAATAATAGTGAAAAATCGGCAGGAGTTATTAATCAATATCAATGGCATCATATTATAGGAACAGTTAAAACTAATCCAAATGAGTATTCATTATATTTAGATGGTACTCAATTATTTAATGAGTCTATAAGTTTTGATTTTAGTAATTCTTTGAAAATAGATGCCCAAATTGGTAGATCTAGTTATCAAACTGGTATATTTACAGGATATATTAAATACTCAAGAATGTGGATTGATTCGGTTTTAACTCAAAATGAAGTAACATCGTTATATAATAATAGAGATCAAATATTAGATTTTACTACAAATGTTAGAACAGGTATACCAATTAATCAAATAGGTACTAACCTAGACATTACAAGTTTGAACTATGGAGATGACGAATTACCTGAAGGTACTAAATTTGGATTCTTTGATAATCAAGATATAAATGTAAAATTAAAAGGATTTACAGCAGGATCTGAAATATATGATTTGTCATTTAATAATTATTTAATTAATAGTTACGAAAATATATTTGATTTAAGTGGAAAAACTATTAAAACCATTACAAAAGATCCTTCATCTAGTATATTATATGGAAGTAATTCTTTATCAATAGCTGTTGATAATCTAAATGGAAATCCAATATTATCTATATTAAATGATACATACATACAAGGATCTGAATCTATTTATTACTCTGGAATTCCAAGTATGAAAGTTTTAAGAACAAGTTATGGTGTCAATTTACAGAATATTTTCTCATATTGGACAAAAAATATATTATGTTCTGTTAGCTATAATAATTCATCAACAGTAACCAATTTTACAAAAGATTCTACATATTATGATTATTCGGATAAAGTTACTGTTCTAAATAAAGATTTATTAACAGATGGTAGTACAAATGATATTCATGTTAAAACTCAAAATGAAGATATAACTTTAACAAGTAAAATTTTGTACGGAACACTTACCTTTAATTTAATAGGATTTAATGTTAATTCTAGTCAATCTATAATACATAATAAGAGCTATATACATTATGATATGTCAAATGAATATCACGAACATGTTATTAATAATAATATTAGCACATACGGTGAAAGAATATTCTTTGACCTAACAGTTGATTATAACAGTACATATCCATCAATCTCAAATATAAATACTCTTGATAACTCATCAAATTTTTCTTCAGGAAATTACCAAAAAGAAAGTATATTATTTGATGGATTTTATTATGGATCTAATAATCCATTAATTAAAAAAGATTGGACAACACTAATTACTTCATATGATAATACACTAAGATATGACTACACAAATATTAATAATGATAGATTTGTTACATTTAAGTTTACTAAAAATTTAGTATCAAAAGAATTAATTATAAACTTTATAGAAAATTCAATTGATGATAAAGAATTATATATCAAATATAAAACTTCAAATAGAGAAACCGTGTGGTTTAATGGAAATATTCCATTTAATGGAAGATCAGTTTATGCTGGAAATAGAACAAACAATAATGGTATAAGATATGCTGTAAAAACCATTAATAACTATTTTGTAATTTGTCCTATTGGAGATAATATACAAATTTATATTACAGTAAAGATTCCAAATAATAATCAAAACAGTAAATTTAAATTACTAACTATTACAAATACACAAGTCTAAATAATTAAAAAAAAATATTATGTTAATTAAAATAAATGTCGGAAAAAATAAATTTTTTATTCAAGAAATTTAATATTACTCCATCAACATCTACTGATATATCTTCAAATCTACTTGAAACATTCGATGCTTCTGGTAGAAGAATTATTTTTAACGAAGATATTTATTCAGAGAATATTCCAATAACATTACCTAATTTTAACATATCATTTTATTATATTTCTAATGTTGATGTTGCAAAAGTTGAAGGAACAACAACTATTTTATCAATGAATGGGGTTTCAAACTCTGATTTAGTTTCTACTCAAGGACTAAGTATTGAAATTTGGCAAGCATTCAGAGATAACAAAATATCAAGTGTTGATTATTCAAGCACAAACCCAAGTTTAGTCAAAATTAATGACTTAATTACTGATTATATATCAGATACAAATTCAATTCAAAACTCACCTTCTTATTTTCATTTATTATTGGAAGATTGTATTCCAAATACAATTTATAATCAAATTTACGAGATAGAAGTTAAAGGTAAAGATTTAAACAATAACATTATATCTGTTTCTAATAACTTAGATGGAGATTGGATCGTTCAATCTGACTGTGGTATAATACAGTTTTTTGATCAAACATCAACGTTATTTGATGAAAGTGGTATTAATCATACCATGTTTGATACAACTTCGAATTCATCATCAAGTTCTTTATTTAACAAAATTAAAACACCTATAGTATCATTCTATAAATATATTGGTCTTAAGGGAATTGGTATACAACGTACTTCGAATATTGTATTTAAATTACCTTCATCAGATGGAATTCCTGGAACTTTTATTAAAACAGATGGTTCAGGAAATTTATCTTTCGAATCAAATAGTAGTGAGTGGACAACTAATGGTTCAAAAATTTATTATAATCAGGATAATGTCGGTATTGGAACAAATAATCCATCGTCAAAACTACATGTTGTTGGAACTGGTAATATAACTGGTAATTTAAATGTTGGTAGTCTTAATACAATAACATCATCAGAGATAGGATATTTAAATGGTGTAACATCAAGTATTCAAACACAAATTAATAATATTTCATCTAATCCTATCATATGGAATCAAAATAGTAATGATATATATTATAATTCTGGAAAAGTAAGTATTGGTACAAATAATTTTTATCATATGTTAACAGTGAAAGCAACAACAAATTATGATGGAATATCATTGTTGAATGAATCTAATAATGCTATAGCTAAATTGGCTAGAAATAGTTCAGGAGGTGGTTATGCACATATTTACAATTCATCAGGACAATCAAGAACATCCTTTATTGCAATGGAGAAAAATTATTTCATGGATAAAGTAGGTATTGGTAATAGTAATCCTAGTTATATACTAGATGTATCAGGTACAGGCAATTTTACTGAAAATCTAACAGTTACAAGTATAAATAATATAACATCAACAGAAATTGGATATCTAGATGGAGTAACAAGTAATATTCAAACACAGATAAATAACACATTATGGACTTTAAGTAGTAATAACTTGTATTACAATTCAGGAAATATTGGTATAGGTAATAATAATCCTGAATATCTATTAGATGTATCAGGAACAGGGAATTTTACTGGTAATCTAACAGTTGATAGTCTAAATAATATAACATCTTCAGAAATTTCATATTTAAATGGAATTACAAGTAATATTCAAACTCAAATTAATAATTTAACATCAGGATCTTCTCAATGGACAACAAGTAGTAATAACATATATTTTAACACAGGTAATGTTGGAATAGGAACAACAAGTCCTTTAGAAAAATTACATATTGTTGGTGATGATAATTTAATTATAAAAGCTCAAACTTTTACTGCTACGTCATTTTGTTCTTTCAGAGCTCAAGGTATGGGTGGTAATATAGCTATGACTCGTTATAATTCATCTTATACTACTATTGGTGCTCAAATGGCTGATTCAGGGCTTATTACTACTGGTACTGGAGATTCAAATGGACTTAATATTCGTTCTTGGGCTACAGATACAACTGCAAATATTCGTTTTTATACCAGTGGTGATAATGAAAGAATGACTATTACAAAAGATGGTAATGTCGGTATTGGTATAAATATTCCTGATGAGAAATTACATGTATCAGGTAATATTAAATATAATGGATCATTAGTAAATTCAGACGATAGACTTAAGCATAATGAAATAGATATTAATAATGGATTAGAGGAAATAAGAAAAATGGTACCAAAAAAATATTTTAAAACAACTAAAATGTATGATGAATCATTCAACTTTGTAGTAGATGAAAACAATAATCCAATTGATGAAAATGGTCAAATTGTAGACCATTTTGTGGAAGTTGGACTTATCGCACAGCATTTACTAAAAATTCCTAGTTTATCTTTTAATGTAGCTATAGGTAAAGATAACCAACCACATTCTGTACGATATAATAATATATTTATGTATTCAATAGCAGCTATAAAAGAGATAGATGAAACAATAAATAATATTAAATCTATTGATTATAAAAATAATTTTGATAATAATGTGTTTATTAATACAAATGGAGATATACCAAACAATAATTCTGACTTATTAATAGGAACAAATAATAACCATAACTTATTTCCTTCTTCATCAAATAGATTATCATTTAGAACACCAGGTCATGGAAGACATTTCACATGGACAACAAATGATCCGGATGGAACTTACTCTGATTTACAATTATTAATTAATTTTGATAAAGAATCGATAATGACTTGGAGAAATAATTATAAAGTTGGAATAAATAATAATACTCCAGAGTATACATTTGATGTTATTGGTGATATAAACTTTACTGGTAATCTTTATAAAAATGGAATTATTTATGGTAATAATCAATCTGATACTTTATGGGATAATAATTCAAATAATATTAGTTATAAATCGGGATGTGTTGCTATTGGTACAGATATAAATACAGAAGATTCAAAATTGGAAGTTAATGGAATTATTAAAATAAATGATAACAAGAAAGGGATATTAATGGGCTATAATTCAAATCATTCAATTCATTTTAATGTTGGTATTGATAATAAAAGTAATGTTTTAGATTTTTATGAATATGGAGATATAAGATTTTTTACAGGAGGAGAAAAGAATGTACAAACAGAAAAATTAGTTATAAAATCAAATGGTAATATTGGAATAGGTAATATAGAACCAAATCATAGATTAGATATAGATGGTAATATTAATTTAACAGGATCTATTTATCAAAATGGAAAACTACATGTTTCACCAATAGTTCATAAAACAGAATACTATTTATCGGTATCAACGAAATCTAAAAAGAATAGTTATTATAATAAAGGTAGTTTATTAACTTATATAATTGATTCACAAGAATCTCCTGTTATACAATTTAAAATTAATAATAAATACTGTTTTTATCAAAGTAATAATACAAATTTAAATCATCAAATAAGATTTTATAAAGATCAAGATAAAAAAGAAGAATATATAGAAAATGTTGTCCATTATGGAACACCTGGGACAGAAAATTCTTATACAGAAATTACAATAACAAATAATACTCCAATAAAATTATACTATCAGTCTATTAGTGAAGTATATATGGGGAATTATGGTGTAATAGAAATATCAGTCGAAAATATAAATGTAAATCAACTAAACTTCTTAGAAGGTATTTCTGATAATATACAACTGCAACTAACAACATTTAATAATAATTTTACTAATATAAAATCTTCACAATGGAATACTATAGGATCAAACTTATATTATACATCTGGTAATATAGGGATTGGCACTACCGTTCCATTAGATAAACTACATATAAATGATGGGAATATTAAAATAACAAATACATTATCAAAACAGCCTAAATTAACATTTGAAGAAGAATTAGATCAAAATAATATAATATTAGAATATAGTAATCAAAAATTAAATGAAAATGCATATCTTTCTTTTTATAGCGGTGTTAATGGTTGGTCAACAAAAGGATCATCATTAAATATAATTCCATATAATGGTAGAATAGGAATAGGAACTATTGATCCTAAATCAATATTAGATATAAATGGTGAATTAAGAGCAGGTTTCAATTCAGATACAACAAGTTATTTAGGAAATTCTGCTATTGGATACTCTGGTCATAGTGATCATGCAAGTTTTTCACATATTGATAATAATAACGAAACAGACTATTCTTTATTAAATAATAAAGATGGTGATACATATTTAAATTCTAAATTAGGATCATCTATTGAGTTTAGAGAAAACAATAATAATAAAATGATAATGAAAAATGGTAATTTAGGAATTGGGATTGATATTCCTAATTACAAGTTAGATGTAAGTGGAAATATTAATTTTTCTGGCAGTTTGTTAAAAAATGGATCCAAGTTTAGTATTGAACATAAAACAACTTTTGATGTTACAATCAAACAAAAAACTTCAAACCATCCATATTATGGATTAGGTAGTAATGTATGCTTTTATATTGATGAAGTTGAATCACCTGTATTAGAATTTAAAGTTGGAAAAACATATCGTTTTAATCAAAATAACTATACTAATAGCGGTCATCAAATTATATTTTCATTAGACCCAAGTAAAGATAAAATATATAATGAAAAAATAAATAAAATTAAAACACCTGGAGAATCTGGTTCATATGTAGAAATAACTATTACTGAATTAACACCTACAAAAATTTATTACCAATCTATAAATGATGATTTAGTTGGAAATTATTTTTCAATAGAAATATCTGTTGAAAATGTATCAAATAACCAAATAGGATATTTAGATGGAGTATCAAGTAATATACAACATCAATTAAATAATATAGCTTCTACTTCAGATGACAGATTAAAACATAATGAAGAAACAATTACTAATGGTTTAGAAATGATAAGAAAACTTGTACCAAAAAAATATATTAAAACTGAAAACATGTATGCTACTAATCATAATTTTGAATTAGATAATTCAAATAATCCAATTGATGAAAACGGAAATCATATTAAATATGTAACTGAAATGGGATTGATTGCTCAAGAACTTTTAGAAATTAAAGATTTGTCGTTTTCTGTTATAGAAGGTAATCAATTTACACCATATACGGTTAGATATAATAATATATTTGTAGTTGCTATATCAGCATTAAAAGAACTTGATCAAATATACTCACAAACAAAAAGTAAGTTAGACTCAAAAATTAAAAAAGTAGATGACTTGAATAATAAATTTATTAATTTAGAAAAAGAGTTAAATGAAGAAAAGTCGAAAACAAAAACTCTACAATTTCAAATGTCAGATGTATTAAGTAGAATCCAAAATATAGAAAAAATTTGATACATATAAACATATAAAACATGATTATATAGTTTTTAAGAGCGGAGAACTTAAACTTAAACTTGTACTCGCTTTTATCGGTGCTTATATTTGTATTTTAGGTATTGTATTCTATAATTAGTATAAAATTAAAAAAATTGAATTATTTGTATATTTGTTTACATAATTATTAGTATTAAACTTTAATGGAAGAACTTAAACTTATACTCGCTTTTATCGGTGCTTATATTTGTATTTTAGGTATTGTATACTATAATTAGTATAAAATTGAAAGGAATGAATAATTTATAAATATATGTATTAAACCTACTGATTCTACTGATCCAACAACAGACTATCTAATTTTTTTATAATAAAAATTGTTAATAAAGCTATGATTGAAGAAGCTCTAGAAGAAGAAACTAAAGAAAAAATTAATAAAAAAAAGGATAGAACTGTTGGTGATACTGATAAAACAGAAGAATAAAAAATTTGAAACCATTAAATATTATTTAATCTCTTTAAAATTATATGGAAAATAGAGAAACTTTTATTGCTATAACTGGTTGTTCATCTGATGAAGTTGATCAATGGTTCCAATTAGGAGATAATAATCTAGATAGATCTGTTGAGATATATTATAACATGAGTGGTATAGATACCTCAAAAGCGAATAGTAATGATAATAACATTATTTCAGAACAAAGTCAATCTTCTACACCTATTGATGATGAAATTAGAAAACCAGATGAGGTAAAAAGAGAAAGATTGTTAGATAATAATACAGTATATGAAATGGAAAATTATGGTATTCAATCAAATGTTAATAATAATTTTAATCCAAATACTGATCATATCAGATACAAAGGAAATTTTAACGGAGCTAAAAAATTTTCTATTAAAAAGAATAACCTTTTGATAGTAAATTTACAAGTTGAGAATAATATTAACAGTATGAATCTAAATAGAAATATATGGAATGATGAATTAGTGATTTCATTAATACAGAATAATTATACATTTATGCAATTATATACAAATAACAAATCTTGTAAACAACTTGCAACAAATTATAATATATTAGAATTTCCAAGTGTTATAATCATAAATCCACTTACAGGAATTTTAATATGGAAAAGCAATGGAACTAAAATATTAAAGGAAGATTTCGTTTCAGTCATTAGTGAACTTGATTATGAAACAGTCAATAAAGATTTATATGAAACTATTGAAAATCTATCAATTAAAAAATTAATTGAAAATTACAATCCAGTCAATTTTGAAATTAAAGAAAATGATAGAATCATTTTAAAATTACAAATTGGTAAAGAAAAAATAGACTTTATAACATCAATTAATTTTAATCTAAAAGATTTAGCATTACAATTTTCTAAATTTTTATTAGACAAATTTCCTGAAGAAGATGAATTTGATGTATACTATGACTATCCTCAAAAACATCTAATTAATGAAATAAAGAGTAATTTAAATAATGTTCCAAAATTAATTGATATTGAATATACAAAGATAAGATTTAGTGTAAAATTTACAAACAATTAGTTTAAATCATAAAATATCAATTTCTTTCTTAATTTTTTTTATTCTTTTTAATAAATGATCTTTATATTCAAAGTCATCAGATTTTTTAATTTTTATTTTCCATATATTTAATTCATTAATAATTTCATTTCTTCTAAAAGTCATAAAATATCTTTCCCAAGATTTTTCAATATCATCAACACATTTAGGAGGAATTATATGAACACCAAAAGTTCTTTTTTTAAACTCTCTTAGACAAGATTCATCATTAACACTATAAACAGGAGTTCCTGACTTCCAATCAAATAAATAACAATCAGTAGAAAAATTAATACTACCTATTAATGTCTTAAATAAAGTTGCTAATATTAATTTTTTTTGATCATACATCATATTCCTATAATTCCCAAAAAAATCTTCAAATTCAAACTCATTATCAACAATATCTGATAACATCCATAATTTAGTAGTTCCTTTTACTTTTGGATCTTCTAATTCAATCAACTCTAAATTTAAATTTGGATAATCTAAAATTTTTTTTATTTTTTCTGTAAATAATAAATCTTCTTTTTTATCTTTTGATATTTCTTTAATAAAACGCCTTTTTCCAGATATAAAATTAGTTACAAAAAATGATTTACTACCAACTCTTTTTATATGTCTAAATCTATTTTGAAATAATTCAGATGGAACTGACTTATCATCTTTTAATAGTTTTTCGTTGTGAAAGTAAATATTTTTAGATTCTATTTCATAAGGTTCATCATCATAAATTTTATTAAAAATAATAGCTCCATTCTCAAAAAAGAATTTTAATCCAGGTGTACCATTTAATACATGTTTATCAAGAGCATATTTTGGAATTTCATCAAATTTTTTTGCTTTTAATTTTTTATTTATACTTCTATCTAATTCATATTTTAGCTCTTCTCTACTATCCCATAATATTTTCAATCCCCATACTAGTTTATCTTTTTTCATAAAAGTATAAAGTTTAGATAAGTCTTTACCTAAATAATCTCTAATTTCTTTATACTTACCCCTCTTTTCTAATGAACATATTTTAATTCCTACTTCTATTTCTTTATTCACATCTTTTGACTTGTATTTAAAATGATCATAACATACAGATAGATACCATTCACTAATTCTTGATTTTTTATTGTTACAAATAATCTGTAAATAATCAAATAATTCATTATCAGGTGTATCTAAAATCTCTATTGCTAAATCTAATCTAGACATATCCTCTAGGCAATATTGAATTAATCTTTTTCTTAGTGCATTAGGAGTTCCATCATGATAAATTAGTTTAGCATGATACATCGCTTCATTTATTAATCCTCTTCTAACGCATTTTTGTAATATAGAATAACATAACCCCATATCAATATTGGAGTCAGTTGTTTGTCTTGTTAAAAACATATACAGTTAAAACAAATAGCTTTTTAGAATAAAATATACAATATACATATTGGATATTATTTTCTCTTATTTTAAATACACATATTGTTTATAAAAAAATTATGAATACATTCTACTATTTGTATTTGAAATTTGCCAATTAACTAAAACTTCATGAACTAAATTCCTGTTAACTTCTAAGAATTTTATCAAATATGTTAATCTATTAATATTTTCATTTTTAATTCTTACAAAATTCGCATACCAATCTTTATGTTGTAACTTCCAGCAATTTTCAATAAGGTTATTTAGAAAATTAATTTTTAATGTCTGAATATCATCATAATCAAAATGTTCAACTTTAGAAAATGAATCTTCTAAGTTCCATTTTTTTGCAATTAAATACCTTATCAATTCTATTATATGTAATTCAAATTTAATTGAATTAACTTGTTCTGATTTATCACTTTCTAAATCTTTATCACTTTCTAAATCTTTATCACTTTCTAAATCTTTATCACTTTCTATATCTTTCTTTTTACAATTTAATTTTAAATTTTTAATTTTTTCGAAATCTTTAGTAACCAAATTAATAGTATTATCAAAAAAATCAATATTGAATGTATTTAATTTATTATTAATAACCTCAAAATCAAATGTATATCTTATTCTAGAAATTCCATCTCCAGGGTGAATATCTAATAACTCCTGGAAAGAAGAAAATTTGCTCATATCACCTCTCTCTGGAAGCATTAATATAATTTTATTATTAATAATATCATTAATTGATATTATATTTTCAGTAATTTCTAACATTATAGCAATGGAATCACACTTTTCACTAAGCAATTCAGATTGACAATTTCTAAGTTTACTAATTTCTTCTTTTAATGGGTGTTTATTTATATCTAAATAACCATTAGTAATAATTTCTGATCTTTTATCTAGACTCATTTTTAATAATATTATTTTTCATTAGCACAGAATTTATATTTCAATTTTTAAATTCAAAATTTATTTAGATCCATTAAACGTATTTAAAAAAAAGATATCATAAAATGGATATGGAAAACGTTGAAAAAAAAAGAAAGAAACAGTCATCAAATAATAGAATTTTGGCTAATTATGAAGGATATCATTTAACTCCTTTTAATAAAAATAAAAAAGTTAAAAATTTTTCACCAGGACCTACTAATATTCCTAGTAAAATATTTGATAGTATAGGTAAAGAAGTTTTTAGTCAAGAAAAATGGATTCAAGGTGTATCTCCATTAGAAATATCTCATAGATCGCCAGAGTTTCAGAAAATAAAAAAAAGTAGTGAAACTCTTATAAAACAACTACTGCAAATACCAAGAAATTATTCAATCTTATGGACACATGGAGGAGGAAATGGACAGTTTTCTTCAGTACCATTAAATATGTTCAAATCAGATAAACCTGCAGGATATTTTATAAATGGATTATGGTCACATAAATCATCTTTAGAAGCAGAAAAATTTGGTATTGTTAAAAATATTAATTTAAATGATGATAATAATCAAAATTGGGATATAATTGATAAAGATTATTCTTACTTATATTTTTGTTCAAATGAAACAATTGACGGACATGAATTTAGAGAAGATTCATTTAAATTACCAGATAAAAATAAATTTAATACACCGGTTGTTGTAGATATGTCAAGTGATATTTTCACAAAGAAAGTAGATTGGAATAAAATAGATGTTGCATTTGCATGTGCTTCAAAAAACTTTGGTATTCCTGGATCAACAATAGTAATAATAAAAGATAATATTTTTGATAATTATGAGGAGAATTTAAATCAAATAATTCCATCAATATTAGACTGGAACTTAATAAAATCGACTGATTCATATTTTAATACACTACCAACTTTTAACATTTATATAACTGAAAAAATTTTAAAATATTATAAGAAGTTAGGAGGAATAAAAAAAATGGAAATTAAGTCAAAAAATAAGGCAGATTTATTTTATAAATATCTTGATGAAAATCAAGACTATTATAAAGCTGATGTAACAATTAAAGAAAAAAGAAGTAGAATGAATATTCCATTTAAAGTTGGTAACCATAGCAAAGATATAGTAATTAAATTTCTAAAAGAAGCATATAAAGAAAATATAGTTGGGTTAAGAACAAAAACACCATTTCAAAATTTATCAGAAATAGAACCTTTAAGAGCCAGTTTTTATAATTCAATAAATATTACAGATGTAAAATACTTAATAAGATTTATGGAAAAATTTAGAAAAAGTTTAATTAACTAATAAAAAGTAAAGATATTTTCTAAATCTATCTATATATATATGGATAATATAAGATATACTGGTAATAATGAAATACCTCAAAATAGGAAATTATTTGTAAAAGAACAAAATAAAAAAATAGAAGAATTAGATAAACTTTATGATAAATGTATGGATTTAAAATTTAAGAATACAGGTAGTAAAATTACAATTCCAATTAATATGTTTAGAAGATTTACAGATATTATTTTATTACAAAAAAGATCATTAGTCTATGAGATTGGAGAAAAATTAGAATATGATTCTTTATTAACACAAAATTCAGAATTAAAACAAAAAGTTACTGAAAATGAAATAAGTAATATTGTAGATGAAGAATATATAGTTGATGATAGTGATGAGGATATTCTTAATAAAGATATTGATTTAGATACTGAAGATGATACATTAGAATCTTTTACAAAAGTAAATAAAGACGGAAATTCAGTTGATCAATATTTCAAAAATACTGAACTATCTCCATTTGATGATAATAAAAATAGTTCTTTATGTCAAGCTGAAATAAACAGTGCTTATGTACTAAATGGTAAATGGGAATCATCAACTTTTAATTTTGGAAAGGAAGATTTTGGTTTATTATCAGATAAAAAAAATAATTCAGTAGATATGCCTGTAGGTAACAAACAACCTATTGATAATGAATTAAATATGAATTATTATAAATTAAGATAAATATCAATTATCAAGTGCAATTTTAGCACAACTTTCTTTAATATTTGAATCAAAACTACCACTTGTAAATGTAACTTCACCACCGTAAAAATCATTATTATGCCAATAAAAATCAACTCTAACTAAAGGAATATCAATGTCAAATTTAGTTGATTTATTAATAAGATCTTTGATTCTATTATTTTTAATTAAATTTTCTACAAAATCAAATTTTCCACCATGTTTATAAGTCCATACACAATCTTCAATAGGACTTATTGTATCATTGTCTATTTTATAAAAATATCTTTTATGATTGTCACTAAATCTACCATCATCAATCCAAATAATAGTAGGTTTTTTATTATATAAAATAACTTTAATATCAAATGGGATAGGATCAATAAATTCTTCAATAAACATTTTTGGAGTAGTATATTCATATTGCGGTTCTCTATCAATATTCCAATATGGATCCGCCCAATTGGATAATTTTTCTAAAGCTGTGTCTATAGTTTTTTTATAATCATTTTTGTACATACTTTTTACATTTTTAACTATAAAATTTCTACCAGAACCTTTATTTGATTTAATAATAAAATTATTAGGTAGGTTCATTTGTAAATTATATAATTCATTAGGTTCTTTTAATATTCTAATTGTTTTAAAAGTTTTAATATTATTAATATGACATACTTCTTTAAATTTTAGTTTATCTACATATTTAGTCCATTTTGGATCATTTAGCAATGGTAATATTATATTATTTCCAAAATTATTAAAACTATTATCAGTGATTACTTTATTAAGATCTGAAAATTGTTCTTCACACTTTTCTTTGTAATAAATTTTATATATTACAAAAATGAAGTAAACCGTCAATAAAGTACAAGCAATAAAATAACTATTATTTTTTATTTTGTTCATATAATACTCAATAGATAAAAAAATAAAGTTTGAATAAAAAGTATATAGAAACTTGCATAGATAGATATATATATGAATATATTTTTACATCATAGAGATATAAGATATCAAGACAATACAACAATGATTAAAATGTACAAAGAATTAGATGAATCAATAGTTCCAATATTTATATTTCCTCCTGAACAAATAGATAAAAAAAAGAATGAATATTTCTCAGATAATTTAGTTCAATTTATGTGTGAATCACTTGAAGAACTAGATCAATCTTATAAGAAGAAAAATTCTAAAATACATTTATTTGAAGGAGATAATATCAAAATATTAGATAAAATTCATAAAAAAAATAAAATTAAAAATTTAGGATTTAACGTTGACTATTCGCCATATGCAAAAGAAAGAGATTCTAAAATAAAAAAATGGTGTGAAAAAAATAATATAACTTGTTATTCGGAAGAAGATTTATTATTAATAGATCTTTTAGAAGGTAAAACTAAATCTAAAAATTCGGAACAACCATATAAAGTATTTACTCCATTTATGCGCCATTTAAGGGCATCACATAGAGTTGAAAAAATAAATAATACCAAAGTTAAGTTTACAAAATTTAATCCTCAAATTAAAGGCGAACTTAAGACAGAGGAAATGAAAAAATTCTACAAAAAAAATAATAATTTAAATGTAAAATCTGGAAGAACAGAAGGTAAAAAAAAATTAAAACTAGTAAAAGTTCAAGAAGATTATGATGAATGTAGAAACTTTTTGACATATAATACAACTCATTTATCAGCATATGTTAATTTGGGAATTTTATCTATTAGAGAAATATACCATCATTCTATGGAAAAATTAGGTGGTAAAAGTGGATTAATTACAGAACTTTATTGGAGAGATTTTTATTATAACATTCTTCATTTTTTTGGAAATGTAGTTGGAAATTCATTCAAATCTGATTATGATAAAATTAAATGGAGAAATGATAAAAAAGAATTTAAGGCATGGTGTGAAGGAAAAACAGGTTTTCCAATTGTTGATGCTTGTATGAGACAAATGAATACAATCGGATATATGCATAATAGAGGTAGAATGATAGTTGCTTCATTTTTAACAAAAGACTTGCTTATTGATTGGAGATGGGGAGAAAAATACTTTGCTACTCAATTACAAGATTATAACTTATCAGCAAATAATGGTGGATGGCAATGGGCTTCAGGTAGTGGTACTGATTCTCAACCATATTTTAGAATTTTTAATCCATGGACTCAATCAGGTAATTTTGATAAAAACTGTGAATATATTAAAAAATGGGTTCCAGAGTTAAATAGTGTTGAAAATAAACACATTCATAATTGGAATAAATTTTGTAAAGAAAATGAAGTTGATTATCCAGATCCAATTGTTGATCATAAAAAAGAAAGAGAAAATACATTAAAAGTTTATAAAAAATATTTGTAAAAATTATATTTTGTGATATTATTTACTTTTAATTTTTGAAATAAATTTTTATCTACTATAGTTTATATATGAAAGACCCTAATAAACTTCCAAAAAAAGACAGACCTTCTCCGTCTGACTCTGCTAAATTATTTGAAGTAGGTAAAAAGAAAAAAGGTAATGATGGTAATATGTATATTATAGATGTTGATAAAAATAATGTTAAAAAATGGAAAATATTCAAAAAAGATAGACCATCACCTTCGGAATCAGCAAAATTGTTTAAAGAAGGTACTACAAAAAAAGGTAATGATGGTAATATGTATATAATTGATGTTGATAAAAATGGCGTTAAAAGATGGAAAATGAACAAAAAAAAGCAAGATAATAAAGATAAAAAAAGTGATCCCATAAATACTAAAAAAGTAACAAAAAATAAAAAAATTAAAACATTAACAATTCAATCATTTTATGATTTAACAGAAATAAAACCAAAAGATATTAACAAATATGTTTCTAAAGAGCCAGTTATAAAAAAAGTTATTGATAAAGTTAAACCTGAAATAGAAAAACAAAATATAAAATTTTATATAATTCCTCTACCATTAAGTAATACTGGTATATATTGGGCTGATTATGCTAATTCTTATTTGATTGATAATTATGGAAATGATTATAATTCTTCAAATTATGTAATGATTACTATATACTTTGAAAAAAATTTTGATATAAATTATAATAAATTAATAAAAATAGAATATGTCCTTTCAAAAGAACAACTAAAAATAGTATCTGAAATATTTAATAAACATTTACCTTATAATTATGATTGGAATGGTAATAGTCAACAAGCTATGTTTATTTTATACAAGAAAAAGAAAATAAAATCAGAAATAAAAATAGATAATAGTTCTGATTATCCTCATATTTTTACTACTATATATTTAAATATAAATAAATCTCAACCTTCTCTATTTGATTTAGATGGATTTTTATCTTCTAAAGAATTTAAAGATTTTGAAATACTAGAATCAAAATGTAAATTTCTAGATTATGAGTTTAGTCTATATGATTTTGAGATGACTTTCCATGGAGTTAAAGATTTAAAATATGTAAAAGAATTTTTGAAAAAAATTAAAAAAAATAATAAATTAACATTTGGTAAAGAAATATTGCAAATAAAAAATTTTTCTGCATATATTTACATGACTAAAGAAGATTTAATTAATGGTAAATATACACTAATATAAATTTAGCTTAGTGCGATTATTGGAGAAAGAATAAATAAAATTATTTATTATTATCAAAATAATTAGAAGATTGATCAATTAGAAATGGCTAATTAACTAGATTTAGGTAATACTTTATTCCAACCACATGAAGGCTTGAACTGTTAGTTATAAAATATAACTTACTAAATAAAAGCATTATATTTTATAAAAAAATAAATAAATTTTATAAAAAAATAAATAAATTTTATAAAGAGAATGATGTTGATTATCCATATCCAATTGTAGATCATAAAAAGTAAAAGTGAGTACATTAAAAGTATATAAAAATATTTGTAAGATATTATATATGAATAAAATTAAAACTTTGAATTGTTATATTCCTGATAAAGTTTACTTAATTGAGATTGATGGAAAAAAGTATATAATGAAAAAGATTCCATTAATAGATAGATTCATTAAAAATAAACCTGACTATAATATGTTAGTATGGAGAGAAATTGATTTGTCATTATTTATTAATAATCTACCAAAAGAAAAAATTAAATTTTTTATGAAAATGATTGATTATAAAGAAGTAAAATGCAAAGGTATCTTCCAAGGACTATCAAAAGATAATTCTTTTATATCAAAGAAAACTAATAAATGTTTGGAAATAATCTATGAATATAAAGGCGATACATTACGTAATTTATTATTTGAACAAAGTATGAAATTAAAAGAAAAATATAGTATGATTGCCCAAATAATTTATGCATTGGATATTATTAAAAAAGAAGGATATATACATAATGATGTTCATTCAGGTAATATAACATATAATAAATATGAATCTAAAATAAAATTAGGAAATATTAAATTGAATAATCTTTCTTCGAAAGATCTAAGATCACAAAATAACAAAGACAATTATATTTACTCTTTAATAGATTACGGATTTAATAAACATAAAAAATATAAATCAGATTTAACAAAAGAATATTTAAGTATAAATTGGGATTTAATTTATTTTTTAAGACAAATAATTTTACAAACAGATGTTTTACAGGACAAATATAGTAAAAATAAAATTATTAGAGATGAAAATCCAAAATTTAAAATGGAAGATATATTTGAAATTTTTAATAATTATAGAAAAGTATGGAATAAAATTAAAAATACCTTATCCAAAAAAGGTAATAATTATATTAAATGGTTTGAAACATTTGAGTCTGGTAAAATAAGTAAATTTTATAAAAACTTTGATGAAGACTTTCCTGAAATGAAATTAAATGGAAAAAATATCATAAATCTATCAATTACAGAAGAAATAAAAATTCTATTTAGTGCTTATGATAGAAAAAATTTTTTAAAACTATTTAAATGGGATAAAGTAAATATACCAAATCTAATACCAACTAAAGACATTGAATATATAATTTTAAATCTACAAAATAATAAGAAGATAATAAAATATTTTCTGTAAAATAGATATGAAATACTTAATTGATTATAGTATATTTTCTAGATCGCAATGCAAAAAGAATAAAACTATGATGATAATTTAGCAATTTCTTTAATCGATTTTTTAGTTTTTGCTCCTGCTAGAAAATTTGCTTTATGTACAAATATAAGATCATCAACATTCTTTATTTTACTTCTAATAAAATTTTCATCTTTTAGTTTTTTTGAATCACGAAATATTGTTCTTATTCTCCAGTTTTCATCATCTCTATAAATAATCCAATCAATTTTATTTTTATTTTTATTATCAATATAATATTGATTTATACATTTATACCAATTAATACAATCAAAATTAACAATAATATAATTTTTTTTAGTAGAATCTATTATATTTGTCATCTTTTCATATTCTTCATTAAATATTTTATTTTTCGAATATAATTCCATAACAATTATTTCAAATACATTTTTTGAATAATTGCTAGCTTTATAAAATTGTTCTTTTTGAATCTCTTCATTAAAAACATCATTACAATTAAATCTAGATATCATCCTAGATATCCCTGTATTTATATTAAAATTATAAAAATTATTTTTTATTCCATTATCAATTGCATCAATTTCTTTTATTAAATTTTCATAAACTTCATAATATAAATTATCATCAATGGAATCATACGATGATTCTATAGAAAGTAATTTATTTAGGTATGATTTTCCATATTTTTTATAAACCATTCCAACACTTGACATTGGAATATTACTCTTTTCATAAAAAAGTTCATTACAATTTTCTTGATGATGATCAAATCTATTATTTTCTGGATCATATATTTTTCCTATATCAATAACAATATCACTATCATCTATCAATTTTTGATCTCTTGATCTTTCCAATGTACATTCATCAAATATATAATTTAGTATTGTGAATGCTACAACTTCATCCGCATGAAACTGTCCATTATGTGTGATAATCTTCATTTATGAATTTGACAATAGATTAATTTTTCATTAAATCAATTTTTTATCTACATAAATATATATATATGTTTTACTCTGCAGATGGAAACTTTATAAATAATAATATTATTGAAAAATTTACTGATACTGAAAAAGAAAATAATCTAGAAATGAAAATAAATATGATTAATGATGAATTAAATAAAAAAATAGATGTGATACATAATGAAAATTCATTATTAAAAAAAAAGATTGACGATCTTACAAAACAAACTAAAAAATTAGAAATTGAGAAAACAGATTATTTTTATTTAAATTCCAAAAACTAAATGTACTTGTCAAAAATATACATTATTGAATCAATTGATCTTTTAACATCTTCTTTAGAACCAATTTTTGGATTAAATTCAGTAATATCAATATTTTTAATTTGTTTAAATTTTTTTTCGTGTAAATAGTCAAATAATTCCTTTACACGATTAAGATACAAACCATTTTTTACCAATGTTCCAGTTGATGGAAAATATATTGGATCTAAACTATCTACATCAAATGATATATGAATTGGATCATCTCCAATAAATTTTTCTATTTCATCAATATATGATTCACGATTGAACTTTTTAGTATCTATAATACTCGTATTCTTCTTTACAACTTCTTTTTCAAAAGAATCCAAATCTCTAATACCTATATACAAGATATCTTTTAAATTTAAATGATAAAAAATAAAATAGAAATTATCATTAGTATCCAGATTTGTTAAGTATCCTAATGGCATTCCATGTAAATTATTTGTTGGACTAGAATATGATGTATTAATATCTCCATGTGCATCAATCCAAATTAATTTTAAATTATCATAATTATTGAGAGAATGAGCAACTGTAGCAATAGACATTGAATGATCACCTCCTATATTTATCCTAGGTCCTTTAACATTCTCATTAGTTTCATATAAATTTTCAAGATTATCATATATGCATTTTGAATTTTTAACATCAACCCAATATTTATTAGTCTTTTTAAAATCTGTTTTTTTCTCCTTTTTTATAATTTCTCTAACTATAACAGAAGGTCCTCCTTCTACACCTTTTTTAGTTTGTCCTAACATAGATGGAAAAAATATAATATTTTTAATTTTTTTAATACTAGCACTTCTCATTAGTTAATCTAAAGTATATCATTCTTAATATTAGTTATTCAATTTTATTAAAATTAAATAGCTAATCTATCTATCCTTATCTACATAAATATATATAAGATGAATTACTTAATTTTATTCCCACATAATTTATTTCCTAAAAAACAATTATTAAAATTTATTCCAAAAGATATTGATATTGATAAACTAACAATTATTTTAGTTGAGGATCCATTATTTTTTGGCGATAAAGAAAGAATAAAAAATTATACTAAACTTAAATTAGTTTTACATAGAGCAAGTATGAAATATTACAAAGACTATCTAAAAGAAGAAGTTAAACCTAAAAGTATAAAATATATTGAATATAGTAAAGCCAAAAAATACTCTTATTTGAAAAAAATTAATGATAAAAAAATATATCTATTTGATCCTTGTGATCATTTATTAATGAAAAGAATAAATAAAATAGTTGAACCTACTGTTTTAGATAGTCCTTTATTTTTACTTAGTATTAAAGATTTAGAAGAATACAATGAAACAAAACAAAAATCAAATACATTTTTTCATAAACATTTTTATGATTGGCAATTAAAAAAAAATCCTGGTGGAATAAAAATTCCTTATATAACTAAATCATATGATGAAGAAAATAGAAAACCACCTACAAAAAATCTTAATGTACCTACTTCTATTAGAGAAAAAATTAATGATAATAATACTGAATATGTAAAAGAAGCAAAAAAATATATCGAGAATAATTTTAAAAATAATTATGGTAATGTAGAAGATTTCTTTTTTCCAATAACTCACAAAACTAGTAATAAATGGCTAAAAGATTTTGTAAAGGTTAGATTAAAGAACTTTGGTACTTATCAAGATGCAATTTTACAAAATGAACCATTTATGTTTCATTCATTGCTATCTACAATGATTAATGTTGGATTACTAACTCCACATGAAGTTTTAGAGGAAGTTATAGAATACTATGAAAAAAATAAAAAAGAAGTTAAAATTAACAATTATGAAGGGTTTGTACGGCAACTTATTGGATGGAGAGAATATGAAAGAATGTTATATGTACTAGACTATGATAATTTAACTTCATCAAATTATTTTGGAAACAAAAAATTGCTTAATAAAAAATGGTATACTGGAAAAACAGGAATTAAACCTATTGATGATACTATTAACAAAGCATTTAAAAATGGTTATTTACATCATATTGAAAGATTAATGGTCATGTTAAATTTTATGAATTTAGCAAGAATACATCCAAAACAAATTTATAATTGGTTCATGGAATTTTCATGCGATGCTTATGATTGGGTTATGGTGGGAAATGTTTATGGTATGGGTTATTTTTCAACCAATACTATGAGAAAACCATATTTAAGTACAAGTAACTATATTAGACAGATGACTGATTATAAAAATGATGGCCATTGGAATGAAGTATGGGACGCACTTTTTTATAAATTTTTAACTGATAATAAACCAAAACTAAAAGGGGGTGCTTCTGTTTATCTCAGAAATTTAGTTCATTTTGAGAAAAAAAGTAGTAAAGAAAAAAAAGAAATATTTGAAAAAATTAAATTTTAATTTTAATATATTTTTTAGCTAAGCATATTCACAATGTGAATCATTATATTAATTCTTCAATTTGTAATAATCTATTATATTTAGCAACTCTTTCTCCTCTTGCAGGAGCACCTAATTTAATATATTTAGCATTTATAGCTACCGCTAAGTCAGCTATAAGTGTATTATTTGTTTCTCCTGATCTATGTGATACTATTACCTCACAATTATTTTTTTGCATTAATTTTGCTGCTTCAACAGATTCAGTTATAGTACCAATTTGATTTACTTTTAACAATAATGAATTAGCCCATCCTTTATCTAATCCTTCTTTAATTAAATTAGAATTAGTTGTAAATAAATCATCACCTACTACCATTAATTTAGAACCACATAACTTTGTAAACATTTTCCAACCATTATAATCTTTTTCATCAAATGCATCTTCAATACTCTTAAGTGATGGATGTCTTTCGATTAATGCTATATAATATTGACATAATTCTTCAGAAGAAACAAATTTGCCAGATTCTATTTCATATTTTTTTTCTTTACTATCATAAAATTCACTTGCTGCACAGTCAAGAGCCAAAAATATGTCTTCACCTAAGGTTAGATTAGAATCAGTTACTGCTTCTTCTATCATACTTAATGCTTCTTCTGCAGTATTTAAATTAGGAGCAAAACCTCCTTCGTCTCCTAAATTGATTGAATTAGGTCCATAATTTTTTTTAAGTATTTTTTTTAAATTATTATAAACTGTAAATACCTGTTCAACTCCTTGTGAAAATTTAACAGTTTCATTCGGCATAATCATGAATTCTTGTATTTTTAAATTTCCACCAGCATGTTTACCACCATTTAATATGTTTACCATAGGTATTGGTAATCTTTTTTTATCAGAATATTCATACACATTTGCCAAATATGTAAATAATTCAATTTCAGATAATTTAGCACCTACATCTGCAAATAAAAAAGAAGCTGCTGTAGTTGTATTTCCACCCAAGTTTTCTTTTAATTCTGTTCCATCAATAAACATTAATTGGTTATCACATTTAATTAAATTCATTAAAGTTTTTTTATCCAAATACATCTTATTATTAAGTGTTTTTAATTTATCAATAGCATTATTTACACTTTTACCCATAAAAAAATTATCAATTTTATCTCTTAATTCAACAGCTTCGTTGGAACCAGTAGATGCACCAGAAGGAGCAGTACCTCTACCAATTATTTTATTATTAATATCTTTCATTTCTGATTCAATTGTAGGATTTCCCCTACTATCTAATATCTGTCTACCTGTTATAACATATTTATTTACAAATGAATAATCATTAGATTTAGATATATACATTGGTTTTCCTGTAGGTATTTCAAAATTGCTAATTACATCTATACTAAATATATTTAACACTACTAAAAGTGCTCTAATCGAATTTCCATGAGCAACAATTAAGATATTTTGATTTTTATTTATTAATGGTAATATATTTTCATTATAATAATTTCTTACTCTATCGATAACATCTAATAAATTTTCACCATTAGGAGGTCGAATATCAACACTTCTTCTCCATAACTGTACTTGTTCTTTTCCAAATTTTATACAAGTTTCATTTTTATTTAATCCAGTTAAATCTCCGTAATCTCTTTCATTTAAACAATCTGAATTTATAATATCAAAGTTATAATCAAAGTATGTTTTGATTATTTCACATGTATTTGAAGCTCTCATTAAATTGCTAGTAAATGAAATATTGTACTTAATGTCATTTAATGAATTACTTAATTCTTTACCACATAAATTAGCTTCGACTATACCATTATCACTTAATTCAACATCTTTAAATCCAGTAAACAAGTTTTGCTTATTCCATACACTTTCACCATGTCTTACTATCGTAATACTCATTATTAATTGTGACAAATATTTTTTAAATTACTTAATTATAATTAAAATTATAATTAAGTTAAATTTAAACTTTTTATTAATATCTTCTACCTCTAGCTAAAAATAAAGCTCTCTTATTATTTTTTGAAATAATATCTGATTTTGTGTCTGATACATTTTCATTTTTACTTGATTTAAGATTATCCAATAATTCAGTTATTTCTGATTTTTCATTTACTGATAATTGATCTAATGTAGAATCAACTATTGTATTTTGCGGAAGATAGTTAACTTTTGAAGCTTTATTTTCTCTTAACAACATTCGTTCTTTAGCTAGCATTTGTTCTTCGACTAGCCTTTGTTCTTCTACTAGCCTTTGTTCTTCTACTAGCCTTTGTTCTTCTACTAGCCTTTGTTCTTCTACTAGCCTTTGTTCTTCTACTAGCCTTTGTTCTTCGACTAATACTTGTTCTTCGACTAATACTTGTTCTTCTACTAGCATTTGTTCTTCGACTAATACTTGTTCTTCTACTAGCATTTGTTCTTCGATTAATACTTGGTCTACTACGTTCTCTTCAAATCGTTTATTGGAATTAGCTAATCTAATTCTTTCTTGATTTCTGTCATTAGTAAGTATTTCTTCATTTTTCAATAGTTGAATAGCTATATTATTTCTTTCTTCATTTATTTTTTTATAATTAATTTCTGTAGTAATAGTAGTATCAATTGACTTGATGTTATTTTCAACTGATACTTCTTTTTTATCATATAATTTTCGTTCATTTTGAAGTTTCTTTTCTCTAGCTTTTTTTCTTTCTTCGTCAAGGGTTTTTTGACTAGATTTTGATCCTTTTTTATTATTACTTGGCATATACTTACTATACGATTTTTAATATTTTTTTAACGAACTATATAAAGAAAGATTTTGCACATCAAAATCAGATTTAAAAATCTTTCTGTTGAATAAATTGATAATAAGTAATCTAATTAATTATATATATATGAAGTTTTTATATGAAACCTATTTAGAAACTATAAATCCTCAAAATGATTATAAAATTTTGAGAAATGAAAATGTATGTACAAGCATTGCATTACATCTATTAATATATATGATTGCCTATAAATTATCAAGTATTATTTTTAAATTCGAAGATAATTCTAATTATGTATTTGTAATACTTATTATTATTATGAGTTCTGGTTATTATCTTAGATTAGCAAGATCAAAATTAATATATAACTATTATATAGAAAAAGGATTTAATAATAAAGTTTCTAAACAATTAGCTATGAAACAAATTAATCATGCTTATTTTACTTGGTATTTTTTAGCCTAATATTTTTCTATTAGAATGTATATGAACGATTTTTTGGATCAATCATCAATTGACCTAGAATATAAAATTATTAATGAATTCATCTATTTTTTATCTAAAAATAAAAATATTACAATTTCAGTAATTACTGGTGCTTTTATTTATTATAATAAAATAGATTACTATAAAACATTACCAAAATACGATAAAAAAATTTCTGTTGCTATTATCATTTGGACATATCTATTAATGATTGAACCATGGTTTATATTATTAGGACTAATGATACTAAATTTATTTGGTTATAAACATACAATCATATAAAGAGTGTTATCCATCCATTTATAATAATATAAATGTATGAAGTACTATTTCATATTTTAGGATTAGCTATATTAGAAATTATATTCTATTTTGAATATATTGGACCAATGGAAACTAAAGTTTTTCATGATTCGATAAATAACGCAATTAAATCTATTACCAATAAACCAACACCAGAAGATAAAGAGAAAATAAAATTATATATACAAAATGATCCATTAATAAATATTTTATTAGGAAATGTTACTATGTATGAAAATAATGTTGAATCAGAATATAAAAAATCTATAGAAGATAGAAAAATATATAATGATAATTTATACGATATATGTCTAAAATATTGGATATTATCATTTTTTATTTTATTACTTATTATTTTATCAGTATTTTTAATTAATTATTTAATAAAAATAAATAATTCAAAATCATTAAATTACGATATAAATGAAATAGATAGAGAAAATATTAATGAAATTGAGATGACAACTATTCAAAATGATACATTAAATGGAATTAATTATGAAAATATTAATTCACCAACAAGAAGAAGATTGGTAAGAATGAGAATCGATAGTTCATCTAACGAAGAATTATTAAATGATAACGATGATAATAAAGAAGCAAAAGAAAAAAAAGAATCAATAATTTGGAAAATTATAAAATTATTTTTTTATTATATCTCTACTTTTGCAGGAATATTAATATTTGAATATTTCTTTTTTAATAATATTGTTTTAAAATATAAAATAACAACAAATATTGAAATAGAATATTTGGTTTTTAAACAATTAGAATATTACATATATTAATATTTTCAACCACAATGATTATATATTCTACTATTATTAAAGTAAGGATATTATGGATAATCTAAAATTATATAAACAAAAAATTAATAATTTAGAAAATCGTAATGGTATACCTATAATTTCATTATTTAATTATATGGAAAGGTTGATATATATTGGAAATTTTTCACAACCTGAAATTACACTGGTCTTGATATATTTAAAAAGAATAGGTCAGTATATTAAAATAACACAAATTAATATTCATATTATGTTTTCTTTATCTTTGATGATATCATCAAAATGGCTAGATGATGAATCATATGACATTAGAGAATTGTCTGAATTATTTGGAATTACATTTGAAGAATTAATTAATCTTGAGAAGGATTATCTTAATTACATAGACTGGAGATTATATGTAAGTAAGGAAGAATTTGATGATAAAGTATTAGAACTAAAACTTGTATATGATAATATAAATTATAATAATATTTCTAAAAAATTAAAATTTATATATATGATTGAAGTGGAACTCAAAAAAATGATACAATCATAAACAAGTTATAGTTTAAAAAAAATATAAAATATAAAATTTATATTATATTTTTTTTATTCAATTTCGCTGTATAATTTACTTAAATCCTAATATTTTTCTTCTAATAAAATCAAGTACTTTAAATTCTTTTAGGGTAACATTAATAACTGGTTTTGAATTATAATCAGAATGTTGAATTGCAAATTTATGTATCATATCTTTTATTTTCATCAAATATTTATAATCATCTTTTTCTAAAACTTCATGAATTTTCATCATTTCAGTGTAACTAGTTAACATAAAGTAATCAGACCCAGTAGATATTCTTACTGGAACTCCGGCTCCACCTGATTGTTCATTTTGATAGATTATTCTATATCTATTAATTAACATTATTATAAAGTAGATAAAAATAAATTTACTAATAAAATTGATTCGAAATACAGTTAAAAAATTAGTTATTAATATTATTATCATAATGTGTGGAATATGGAGTTTAATCGATCTTATTAATAAACCTTTGGATAAAAGTTTTTTATCTGATTTCTGGAATCTACAAAAGAGAGGACCAGATGGATCTACATTTAGATCATTCCCAAGAGCTTCAGTGGGATTTCACCGTCTTGCAATAATGGATAATAATTTTAGATCAAATCAACCTTACTTATTAGAAGAAAAAGATAAAACAATTGTATTTATTTGTAATGGAGAAGTTTATAATTATAAAAATCTAATTCAAAAATATGATTTAGATATATCTTCTAATAGTGATTGTTTGACTATTCCAAAATTATATTTAAAATTTTATCATGATAAAAAAAAATTTATTGATCTATTTAAAAAAGAAGTTAAATCGGAATTTGCATTTGTTCTTCTAGAATTTGATCATCTAAAATCTCTAAGAAATGTATTTATAGGTAGAGATTCAATTGGTATTAGACCTCTTTACTATAGTAAACCAAATAAAGATTCTAAACAAATTATAATTTCATCAGAAGTTAAAGGAACATTAAATTTTCAAAAATATAATAATTGTGTTATCGAAGAATTTCCTCCTGGAAATATTTTAGAATTAAATTTAGATGAGTTATCTGGAATAAAACTTACTTATCATAATTATATTTCATGGTTATATGAGACTGTGTTGGAAGAATCAGATACTACACAAGAAACATTTCTTCAAAGAATTAGAGATTCTACTATTAATTCAGTAAGAAGAAGACTTGATGCAGATAGACCAATTGCATTTTTATTATCAGGAGGAGTAGACTCAAGTTTAATATGTGCAATATCCCAAAAAATTTTAGGACAACCTATTAAAACTTTCTGTTGTGGAATGGAAGGAGCTTCTGATTTAAAATATGCTAAGGAAGTTTCAGATCATATTGGTTCTTTTCATACAGAAATAAAATTTACACAAAAAGAAGCTTTGGATGCTATTGAAGAAGTAATTTATACAATTGAATCATGGGATACAACAACGATTAGAGCATCAGTTGGACAATATTTGGTAAGTAAATATATAAGTGAAAATACTGATTGTAAAGTTGTTCTGGTTGGCGAAGGTCCAGACGAAGTATGTTCATCATACTTATTTAATTGGTATGCTCCTGAAGACAATAATTCAATTACACAATCTTCAATGGAATACGTTAAAAACATACACATGTATGATTGTAAGAGATCTGATAGGTGTATATCTAATTGTGGATTAGAAGGTAGAGTTCCTTTTCTTGATCCAGAATTTATAGAACAATATTGGTCTTTACCATCTAATTTCAGACATCCTAAATATAAGAATTCTGAAAAATGGTGGCTAAGAGAAGCATTTAAAGATCTGTTACCAGAATCAGTTTTGTGGAGAAAAAAAGAAGCTTTTTCAGATGGAATTAGTTCTCAAGATAAATCCTGGTTTGAAATTATTAAGGAATTTTGTGAAAATAAATATACAGATAATGATTTACAAGATTATATAAATAAAACAGGAAAACAAGTACCTACTAAAGAGTCACTTCATTACATGATGATTTTTGATAAAATTTTTGGTGATATAAACAGAGATATAATACCTAAATATTGGCAACCTAAATGGGATCAAAGTGGTATTGTGAATGACTATATAGATCCTTCGGCCAGAACACTAAATGTTTACTAATAAAAAAATTTAAATCTAATTTAGTTTAATGGGTAAAAATTACATAGCAGGTTTTACATTAACAGTAATGTATCTTATATTAAATTTTTGTATGAAATATTCTGGAGGTCTGTTCAACGACTTTTGGGGAATAGATGATCTTAAAAATCAAATAATTCTTGGTGATATAACAGTCACAGTTGGTTTTATAATATCAATATTGGTTGGTGTAGTGTTTGGTTTAATTTATGATTTATTTGGTATTAAATTAATGCTTGATCCAATTTTTAAAGATACTTTTTTATGGGATTCTGATTAAATCTGATCAAAATTCCAATGTTTATAATTTTCTGCATGAATAAGAGCATCATCTTGAGTTTCAAATTTTTCTTCACACGTTGTACATTTCATTGTATTCATTCTAGAAATATCAACAAAATCACCTTTTTCTTTAAAAGTCTTACAATATTGTTGCATTTGTATTAGAGTTTCTAAATCATCAGATTCAAAAATGCATATATCATCAATAGAACTTTCATTAACAGCCATAACTAATGGATCATAATGAACACCATTATATAATAAATATATTCTTTGAGGATATTTATTATCTTCTCCAAAAATATCTACTCTATTAGATTGTACATCTACAGAAGCAATTTCTACTTGATACATATCACTAAATAATTTTAATTCCACAGCTCCTCCCCAAGTACTTGGGTTTTGAATTAAATCTATATATTCATCTTTTGGTACTTCAAATAAATTTTTATCTATATCATTAGATTCTAAATATTGACCTAATAATTGTCTATATTGTAATCCAGTAATTTCTGAAAAGTTTCGGTGATCTAAATTGTATCCTATAGATGCAAATAAACATGAATTATCTGCATCAACAAATCTTCTTGTTGGTTCCATATAATTTCCTTTCTAATTACAAATCAACTTAATATCAATTTTTATATAAAAATTGATTTAATATTTTAATATTTCTATAATTATATATGTATTAATATATAGATGATATTTGACCGAAAATCAGAAAGAAGAAGTGCAGTTAAACCTGCACCAGTAATAAAAAAACCACTTTTTATGTGTAATTACTGTTATTTTAATATTAATGATTGTTCTAAGTATTATAATTGTACAAAATGTAATATACAATTTTGTGATAAATGTTTTAAAAAGAATGATTATTGTAATAAATGTGACAATATTGTACAAATTAATATTTCTAAAACTGGATCTAAATCATCCAATTTAAATGAATTTATTATAGTTAAAACCAGAAGATGTTTCTGTTTTATATAAAAAATAAACTATTTAGAATCAACTTTATTGATTCGAAATAGAAGAACAGTATCCAATACTATAATCATTTTTATTGTAATATTTTTTTATAAACTTGTGTATTATCATCCGTTCTTTTTTTAAGTTATTAACCTTGATTTAAATTACAAACACTATATATTTCAGATTTTTATCAGCTTTTGTAATCTGATCTATATTTAAAATGTAAAATTTTTAAATTAATAAGTTTAAAAAAAATGTACTCTTTTATATTAATTAGTATGAATAATTTTTTACTTAATATAAGTGATTTATTAATTGATAATGCTAATAATAAACGATTAATTATTTTAATTAATAATTTAATGGAATCTTTTAAACAAATATCAAATGATATGCGTGATGATAAATATTTATCAAGTACTGTTGGCACCAGTAATAGTTTTGGTGATGAACAATTAGATATAGATGTTAAAACTAATGATATAATTTTTGAATCTTTAAAAAAATCAGAGGTGGTGCATATAGGTTCTTCAGAAGAAACGCCAATTGAAGTAGAATGTAATCCTTCAAATAATTTGGAAAAAGACAAAGGATTTTCTGTTGCATTTGATCCATTGGATGGTTCAAGTATTATTGATTGTAACTTTGCGGTTGGTACAATATGTGGTATATGGGAAGGTTCTGGAATAAGAAATAAAAAATGTTCAGATATGGTTTGTTCAATGATGTCAATATATGGTCCAAAAACAACATTAATAATAGCATTTGATAAAAAATTAACAAAATCAAATGAATATAAATGTTTAGAATTAGTATTTAAAGAAAATGAATGGATTATTACAAAAGAATCAATACAACTGGAAAATGAAGGAAAAATATTTGCACCAGGAAATTATGGCGCTGTTAATGAAAATAAAAATTATAAAACAGTAGTAGATTATTGGATAAAAAATAACTATAAATTGCGATATAGTGGAGGATTAGTTCCAGATATTTATCATATATTAGTTAAAAGAAAGGGTATATTTACTTATTTTTCAAATAAATCTCAAAATGCTAAATTAAGGTTAATATATGAAATTTTACCTATATCATTAATTGTAAATGCTTGTAATGGAAAAAGTTTAATATGTTCTAACGATGAAGGGCATTCTGAAATATGTGCAGATAAAATTATAGATGATTTGAGTGAAAGAGTAAATGTATGTTATGGAAGTAAATATGAAGTAGAAAAATTTAAAGAAATTTATTATAAAGTAAATTAAATTTTGTAGATAAAAATTTTTATAAACAAAAATCAATTTAATTTTTAAAATGGATGAACGCATGGATTATCATCTATATTACATCTGTAACAAGATTTGTATAAAGATTCACTTAGGTATTTAATATTAATATCTTCTTTTGGTTTCTTAAACTTGAACTTTAATATGTACAAATTAATTTTTTCTTTAACAACCCACCTTGGTATCATATCTACAACTGATGTTAGTATAGATAATGGATATAAATTACTTGAAATATTTGAAGGGGGTGTTGGCTTAATCTCTTTTATAAAATCTATCATATAATCTTTCCATTTTGTTACCCAATACCAAATAGAATCATTATCATTTTTATGTTTTAATATTTCATCATTATTAATCGAACTAAATTTAAAATTAGATTTTAATTTTAATATTAATTTATTAGAAGAAACAAATTTATTCTTTATTCTAACATCATTTTTAAAAATATAATTTATTACTTCTTTTCGTTTATCTTTATCATTAAGCATATTATGAAGTTTATCATTATATCTCATTATTAAATCATACCAAACTTTTTTTTTAGATTTGAATTTATTCATTTCAAGATTAAAAACTTTTATCTGATTTTCATATTCATTTACTTTCTTAATCAATGACTTATTATTATTGTCTATGTTATCGGATTGTACTTCTAATATTTCCCATTCTAAATAGTTATAAATATTAATAGATTCATTATCCAGTTTAATATTTTTATTTATGATATCTTCTATTTTACTATTTAAAAATTTCTTACTATCTTGACTATTTAAATTACCTTTATAAGGTATTCCATATACTACACCATCATCAGATATTCCAATAACCAATTCTCCATTATTAACCTCACTATTATGATTAAGATAAGCAGACGTATACTTTGGTAAATAATAGTCAAGATAAAAAACTAAATTTTCTATAACAGAATTATTAAAAATCCATTTACCATTATACACTAAATCTTCTGCATAACTAGTATTAGAATCCAAATTTAAACCTTTTGGAAAAAATGTAAATAATTTATACTCAACAGACGTAGTTTCAGGTCCCATAAAATCACCAAAAATGTAGCTCATACCTAAATTGTTAATAAATAAAATAAGAATAATAAATATTTTCAATTATTATTATTCTTATAAAATAAAAAAATTTTCATAAAACGTCGGAATTTGCGGATCAACAATTACTGCAATGCCACTTCTTAGTCATTAATAGATCGTCTAACCCATTTTTATCACTATATGGATGAATTTCGCTAATCATTCCTATTTCATTTCTATTAAACCAGTTTTGCTCAACAGTAACAATATCGTGATATCCCATAATTTCCTCTATCTTTTCCATAGACTTTACAATTTCTTCTTCTCCAAAAAAATCATGTTCAACCACATCTCCCTTAAGTCCATGTGCTAAAGATACAGACTCTATCCCATTAACCTCTAGAGATGGATTTCTGTCCTTGAACAAAAAACTGTAGGTAGCGTTACACTTTATATTTTCCACACTTCCAAGTTTTTTAGGATGGATCCATTCACCATCAACTTTAACAGGATGATTTGGTGTACCTATCCATTCGCCATAAGGTCCACTAACTCTCACCATATTAAGAAATCCAGTAGCGATCCTCGTTACAAGTATCTTCTCAACAATAGACCATTTTTTACCACAAAATACTTTGTCACCAGGTCTAACATCTTCTACATTAATTGTCTTCTCCAAACACATCAAACAATTCCATTCACCAGGTCCTCTAACATCAGTAGAAGGGTCTATAATCTTAACTGTAGATAGACCATGAAAGCAACCAGCTTCTTTACCAAATCTATTTGGATCCATAGTTCTACTTGTACTTGTACTTGTACTTGTACCAGTTGGAATCATTGGAGTTTTCTCAAAAATTTTACATGCAGCCTCTCTATTAGCATCTAGAATTTTTGATGCATATCCTTGAATACTAACATCTTTAAAGTTATTAGGATATTCATATACATGGGCATCTTTCAATAGTGGAATATAGTGCTTACCCCACTTATTAAAGTTCGTTGGGTCAAATGCCTTTTTAACCTCACCTCCAGTAGATACATCTTTAATAATACTTTCCAATAACCCAGCAGAAGGCTTAGAAATAATCATCGATGGAAACATTGATGTACTACTAGTTTGATTATCATTTACAAACTTTTCCAATAGATTTTTAACCATTTCAAACTCTCCTCTCTTCATATAGAAAAAACCTTTTGCAAGTACATCGATAAAATTAGATTTTAAATCCATCTCCTTCCAAAATGAAATTTTAGAATTAGATTTAATAGTTGATTCTATTGATTCATGTCCTTTAACTACAGATATTTTCATGTCCTTTTCTTCAAATGGTACCAAAACAGGAATTCTAAAATGCCTTTGAGTTCCATAGACTAAAGGTCCTGTTTGAATAGAGATAGTACAATTATCAATAATTTCAGGATTATATCCAGCTCTAGCAAGATTTTCAACATCAAAAATTTTATTCGCATCAGCTTCATCTAAATTTGCAATACTAAAATATAGTTTTGAATTAAAATCTAGACATGATAACAAAATACCAATTAGACTTGAAAACACATTTCCAATCATAGAACCATCTGAAATATAATATCCTTTACCTCCAGTAACATTTGCAAGTGGGTAACCTATTTCAGTATTAATAGAATCTCCACTACCAAATCCAATAAAATCCATAGTACATGGATAACCACTATTTTCTTCAGAATAATCTATCAATGCTTGAAGTTCTCCTTTAGGAGGAGTAGTATTTGACACACCATCAGTAAAAATAATAATTTTTGAAATAATGTTATCAGCAGAATTAGATTTTACAAGTCCCAATGCAGTATTAATACCATCCCACATATTAGTTCCACCACTTCCCTTAACAGAATCAATAATACTAATAGCCTCAATTTGACCAATACTATCCATTGAAGTAGGATTCATTAAAATTGTACAAGTACGATCAAATACTAAAAAACTAAGTTTATCATTCGGTCCTAACATTTTTACAAGACTTTTAGCTGATTGTTTTACCAAATCAATCAATGTTGTACCGTCACTTTCCTTATTTCCACTTGAATCTGTACTAATAACTTGATTATTCATTGATCCTGACTTGTCAAATACAACACAAACATGAATATTTTGTCTTCCAATTGATTCAGGTATTTCAACTTCAGTTACAATTTTTCCTGCAAACTTTGAGGAAGAAATAGTAATATCTTTAAATTGTGTAGCATCACTACTACCTGCATCAATCGGTATAGATCTATTAGAAAATCTATAATTTGAACTAGATTGTTCAATAAGATCCTTTAGATCAAGATTTGGAACCAACATACTAATATCTAGTCGATTCCGAGTATAAGGACATGTTCCCTTCTTTTTAATCCATTCCTCTATAGCTACCCTTTCGACAGTTCTTCCCATTGGCAATATAACCGGATCTCTCAAAACATTACCTGTAATTGGACAGATAAAACTATCAGGCGCTTCTTCTCTTTCTTTCTCTTCTTTCATTTCTACAATTGTATTCATTATGATAAATCCTTTGAATGTATTAGGTAAAATAAATTTCAATTTTTTTATTAATAATAATTAAACATTATTGATAAAAAAATATTGTAGATTCTATATGGTATTTCGATTTAAGTTAAAAAAACTTACCTATCTCATCAGTTATGATATGGCTGTATCACAAGATACCTATGTGCTAATAAAAGCAACTAAAATACCCCAATCCTTAGTTTCGGCGTTATGGCCTCCGACGTGAAAAGGTACGTCGTGTTGATGAATCAAAACTCTCCAAACAATTCATCAACTGTCCTCGTCCTGTTTACATGATCCGGGACACAGTTTTAATATTGCTGTATGTTGACGATATTTATGCCAACTAATTTATAGAGATAACTATGTTATTTCTAATGGTCTATTTGCATAAACCGAATAATAATTTTATTAAAAATTAATATTGCTGTATGTTGATTATTAAAATCAATTAATCTGACTGCTAACAAAAAGGTAATA
>Ga0257127_1000347_pt1 | contig 42737 bp, 47 predicted proteins | sample SI060_135mmetaG_FD_190152 | JGI IMG/M metagenome (GOLD analysis project Ga0257127, IMG submission 190152) | Marine microbial communities from Saanich Inlet, British Columbia, Canada - SI060_135m | ecosystem: Environmental > Aquatic > Marine > Inlet | place: Canada: British Columbia | collected... | reverse complement strand
CTCAAGATAGAGTAACTGATCACCGCATAAAATTATCTTTACATAATCTAGATAAAATATTAGATGGCGACTTAATGCCAATAATCAAACCACTATGGCAAGCAGCCAAAGCTCAAAAATAATGAGTATAAAAGAGCTAGTCTCAAAATATAAGAACAAGTTAGATATTAATGAATTGGAACAACTCATGGCTTTGGCTTTGCATAAAAATATAGCCTATATCTATAAAAATCCCGATAAATTATTAAGCAGGTCAAATATTCTAACTTTTAAAAAACTATTAAACAAAAGGCTAGCTGATTATTCACTAGCTTATCTTAAAAAAAATAAAGAATTTTATAATCTAAATTTTATAGTAAGTAAACATACACTAATACCTCGTCCTGATAGTGAGTTACTAGTAACTGAAGCTTTAAAAAACACTAGCAACAATCAAAACATTATAGATATTGGTACTGGTTCTGGAGCTTTAATTTTATCTTTAGCTAAAAATAATAAACACACAGCTAATTATGTAGCGACTGACATCTCAACTAAAGCTTTAAATATTGCCAAAACTAATGCTCGCAAATTAAAACTTAAAAATAAAGTTAAATTTATAAAAACTAATTTATTAAATAGTATAAATAATAAATTTGATATAGTCATAGCCAATCTGCCATATCTGACTCCCGAGCAAATGAAAGAAGCTAGTATAAAAAAAGAACCAAGCACCGCTCTACTTTCTGGCAAAGATGGCTTAGACCATTACAAAAAACTTTTAAAGCAATTGCCAAAATATTTAAATAAAAAATATTTAATACTATTAGAAATTGATCCTCAACAAAAAGAATCAATAAAAAAAGAGATTATCAATAATCTCCCTCAAGCTAAAATAGAATTTCTCAAAGATTTAGCAAATAATATTAGAGTAGTGAAAATAAGTAACTAAAAAATCAACATATCCTCATCTGGAATAATTTGAATCCAAGTTTTACCAGCTACCAAATCTATATTGTTTTGATCAAAATCATAAAATTCCACTCGACCATCTTTGAGCTCCCACCGACCTTCTTTCATTCCCAAATGATTAAAAACAAAAACCTTACCATAAGTCTGAGTATCCATATTTCTTCTTAATTTATCATCAATAGTCTTGGCACCAACTACTTGGACTATCACATTGGCAGCTCTAGCTTGCTCACCAGTATTGTAAATGAATTTATCATCACCTTGCCAACGAAGATAAGTATTTAATTTATCATTATATTTCCAATCTACATTATAACCCAAAACAAAATCTATACTAAAATCTAATAGGCCATCGGGACTAGAGCTAGCTTCTATAAAATTCCAATTTTTTTCTAAATTAATATCAGGAACATCATTAATCTCCCCTACTCTTAACCAATTAGCAGAAGAGGTAAACACATTATGTGGAGCGTCTAAATTACTATCTCGCCAAAAATATATTTCTCCAGCTCCAATTTGATCAACTTCATGAAAATTATAGCTATCTATATTATTCAATGCTTTTGGGCTTCCTCCTACATGCATATAAACTCCTTTATAATCATTTGCCCAATCCATAAAATACGGGCGAGCTGATCTAACTGGACCAATTTTATTAATACTTTGACGACTGTCAAAAACTCCCATCAATCTAGTAATATTACCTTCAGCCAATGCTTCATAAACTATATCAGCCTTATTCAAACCATATTGAGGTCTAGCATCATAGGCATTATCAAACATAATAGATATAGCAAAAAAATCCTGATCCTGTGTTTCTAAGACACTACCGTTTAAAGCATGTCTAAAAACTTCACCTTGCTCAATGTTGTCATCTACATTTTCTGAAGACTGACTTGTTTTTGAAGATAAGTAATTAAAAATTCCAAGCCCAAGCAAAATAACTGCCATAAAAATGACAGTTATTGCAATATATATCTTTGACTGATGACTTATCATCAAAAATTTAGTATTAAATTATTTCTTTTCTTCTGACTTAGCATCGCCTTCGGGTTTAGCATCACCTTCGGGTTTAGCTTCACCTTCAGCACCTTCAACTGGAGCTTCACCTTCAGCACCTTCAACGCCTTCGGCAGCCTCAGCGGCTTCAGCAGCAGTTTTAATTATGATCTTCTTAGGTAGAGTAACATTAGCTACTGGATTATTTGGATCATTCATAATAGTTACTTTTTCATCAACAACTAAATCACTAACTACTAATTTCTGCCCCATTTCAACTAAAACACTAACATCAATTTCTATCTTAGCTGGCAGATCACCTGGTAAACATTGTACATCAACTGTTTCAATTTTTTTATTTAATTGACCACCTTGTTCACGTACAACTTTAGAAGTACCTATTAATTCTACGGGAACTTTAGTGCTAACTATCTTCTTAGCATCTATAGCCATAAAATCAACATGAGTAAGTTTATCAGTTACTGGATCTTGTTGATATTCACGAACAATAACTTTAATTTCTTTACCAGCTACTTTAACAGTCACAACATTACTAGTGCCAGCTTCTTTTAATATCTTAAGCAACTCTCTATAATCTACATCCATAGATATAGGTTTTTGAGAAAAACCATAAACAATACCAGGTACTCGCTTACCTGTTCTGATGTCTGTAAGTTGACTTTGTTTATCAACTTTACGTTCGTTTGCTTCTAATATAAATTCCATACTTTTTTAGGGTAAAATTAAAAATTCAATGCGTCTATTTAATCATAAAATATCAATAAAGTCAACCGGCATACGCCGGTTGCCCCGCGAATGCAGGGCAATTGTCACTTTATACTAATATCAAGTAATATAAAACGCATATTAATACAGAACTGGATTCTTAACGATTCCTGATATAAACATTTTGAGATATACCTAAGGCTATCATAATAGCCCACATAGAGCTGCCTCCAGCTGATACTAAGGGCAAAGGAATACCAGTAACAGGTGATATACCCATATTCATACCAATATTAATAAATGTCTGTACCAAAAGCATAGCTGCAATGCCTAATATCAAATAAGCTCCAAAATCATCTTGGCTTTGACGCATCGCCAAAAACAACCTATAGAATATAAATATAAATAAAGCTAGTACCAAAGTAACACCTACTAGACCTAAGTCTTCAGCTATAACAGCAAATATAAAATCCGTGCCTGGTTCTGGTAAAAACCTCAAACTACTTTGAGAACCCAAAGCCAAACCTCTCCCAAAAACCTGCCCTGAACCAACTGCCACTATAGACTGGATAACATTATATCCTGCCCCTTGCGGATCTCTACCAGGATCTATAAAGGTTAATATTCTATCTTGCTGATAAGGTATTAAAATAAAAAACCAAGAAATAACAACCGTTACTAAAAATGCTCCACTTAACCACCAAAAATGTGCTTTTTTAATACCAGTAAAAAGTAAGACAATTATCCAAGTACCTAAAAGCACTAGGGCTGATCCAAGGTCTGGTTGCAACATTACTAATCCCACAAACAATAAAGTCAGTAGACCCGATTTTATAATATGGCTAAACATAAAAAATTCACCAGCGTAATTGGAAAAATATCGGGCCAAAGTTATAATTAAAGCAATCTTGGCAAACTCAACTGGCTGAACATTAAAAAAACCAAAGTTAATCCAACCAGTGGTTCCTTTTACCTCTGAACCAAATATTAATACCGCTACCAAAATCAAAGCAAATAAAATAAAAATAAGCTTGGCATAAGTTAGCCAAACATTATAATTTACACTAGCAAAAAAGAAAAATAGAACAATGCCAGACAAAGCAAAAAATATTTGCTTTCTAAAAACTAAAAAATTATTAGTATCTGTATTTAAACTCAAGCTATATAAAATACTGATGCTTAGCACCAGTAAAATACTCACTGCAAAAAATAAAAGCCAATCTATTTTTTGCCACTTAGCAAAAAAACTAATCATAATCTTTATCTAATATAAAAGTCTGGATCTGCATAAACGTTTTTGAAAATATCTTTATCTAGTTTATTCAAAATTGGAAAAACACTTGCTCTAGTGACTCTAGCCAATCTATTTAGCCAAACAGTTTCTAAGTTTCTAGTCTCCAAAGCTACAAAGTCTTTTGCTTTTAATTCATTTATAGCTACTAAAGTATTCCCATTATACAAAGCTATCTGCCAATCTATTTCCCAAAAATTATAAACTGAATCGTTAAAGGCCTGCCAAGATACTCTACTTGGTAAATCAATAGTTACTTCATCAACAGTTTCTCTGCTGGCTGCCTGAAATTTAATATTAGATATTTCCAAATTAATCTCTGGAAAACTACTATCAATACGATACCAGTCTATATTAGAAATGACTAGCTCTGGATTCCTAATAGCTTTATCAGATTCATAAGCAGTTAAAGATAAAAGCCTTGTCTCGGCTGGATTAATAAAAGCTGTTTTAATTGGTGTGGCTTCCCCTTGAGATACAAAATGATAATCTAAACTTTTAACAGTCCAATCTGTATTTGAATTTTCAACTAAAGCTACAATGTTATATCTTCTATCTCCCAAGGAAATAAAACTTACTTTACTAGTCTCAATATCTTGTGGTGCGTTGGCAGAATGATAAGCCCTCCAATCAAAATTACTTTGTTGAATTTGCCTAGCTGAGGCAGAAAATCCCGCTCCCCTAAAATAATTAATAGCCTTAAATATCAACACGCCGTAAAAAATAACAAAAATTAATATAGTTAATATAAAAACTATTTTTTTAATCAATAATTTGTGAGTAATAAAAAAATATCCTCTATTTAGCTCCTCCTGACTGATTGGTTTATAGTCATCCATTAGAAATATGTTAATGTATATATTATACAATATTTAAGTACTAATGCCAATTATTTGGCAAGACTAGATTAGCTATGTTATAATAATAGCGAATTAAAAAATAAAACAAAAAAAATGTTAGAAACCTCAAAAGATCTATTAAATATTATGTTAGGCTCTTCTGCGTTGATAGTAGCCCTACTATTTTCATGGTTGTTATACCAAACAGCCAGAACTATCAAAGGAGTGAATGATATTATCAAGGTAGTACAAAACATAGTAAGTAATATTGATGAAGGAGTTAATACCTTCAAAGACAAAGCTGGTAATGCCGCAGCCTTTTTGACTGTTTTCATAAAAGGCGCTCAATCAATCTTAACTACTGTTAATAAAAAAAAGACTAGTAGTAAAAAGACTAGCACCAAGAAAAAACAAAAATAAAACCCACTCCGGGACAAGTCCCCCGATATATAAATAATAATTAATATTATCGGGTTTTATTATCAAAAAAAATTTAAATGTTTATTCATCTCCATACTCATTCCCACTATAGTTTGCTCGATGGCCTAGGCACTCCAGATCAATTAATAGCTGAAGCTAAAAAACAAGGGGCTACTGCTTTAGCTTTGACAGATCACGGCAATATGTATGGGGCCATAGAATTTTATCAAAAATGTAAAAAAGCTGATATTAAGCCAATTATTGGTGTAGAGGCTTATATCTCACTATCATCTCTAACAGAAAAAAATGTTAGAGAAAAACCTTATCATTTAATTCTCTTAGCTGAGAACAATGAAGGCTACAAAAATCTTCTAAAGCTAACTACTATAGCTCATTTAGAAGGTTTTTATTATAAACCTCGTATAGATTGGGCTACTCTAAAAAAATATAGTAAAGGTTTAATTGCTAGTACTGCTTGTTTAGGTGGACCATTAGCTAGACATATTAGAGCTGGTCAAAATATTAAAGTAGAAGAAAATATAAAAATACTTTTGGATATTTTTGGACATGATAATTTATTTTTAGAAATGCAAAATCTAAATAATGATGCTCAAAAAATTGTAAATGAAGAATATAAAAAACTATCCAAACAACATAATATACCTTTGATTATTACTAATGACGTTCACTATGTAAAAGCTGAAGATGATAATGCTCAAGATGTTTTACTTTGTATTCAAACTAAGCAAAAACAGAAGGATGAAAATCGAATGAATTATTTGGGCGAAGATTACTCAATGATTGAAGAGTCTAAAACTTTAGAATTATTTGGTCCAGAAGCTCAGGAAGCAATTGATAATACAGCTAAAATAGCTGAACGCTGTAATGTAGCCATAGAATTGGGCGTTATTCAGTTACCAGACTATGAATTACCAGACAATATTAATGCTGACCAAGAACTACATAGATTATGTATTGAGGGTGTAGCTAAAAGGTACAATTTTGAAGCTAAAGATATTCCTCAACATATCCAAGAAAGACTTGATTATGAATTAGGTATTATTACTAAAACTGGCTATGCTACCTATTTTTTAATTGTACAAGACTTTGTAAATTGGGCTAAAGATCAAAAAATTATTGTGGGCCCAGGACGTGGCTCTGCTGCTGGATCATTAGTTTCTTATCTGATTAATGTTACTAATATTGATCCACTAAAATATGATTTAATCTTTGAAAGATTTCTTAATCCAGAGCGTGTATCAATGCCTGATATTGATCTTGATTTTGCTGATACTAGACGCGATGAAGTTATCCGTTATGTTGAAAATAAATATGGTAAAGATCACGTAGCTCAAATCATTACTTTTGGTACGATGGCTGCTCGAGCTGCTATTAGGGATGTAGGACGTGTATTAGGTTATAGCTATGGTCTTTGTGATCAACTAGCTAAAATGATTCCAATGTTTACCTCTCTAAAAGAGGCCTTATCAAATGTAGATGAACTTAAAAAAATATATGAGGAAGATCCAGAATCACAACGTCTATTAGACATGGCTCAAAAATTAGAAGGTCTAGCTCGTCATTCCTCTACTCATGCTTGTGCAGTTTTGATTACCAAAGAACCACTAAGCAACTACACTCCCCTTCAATATGCTAGTGGCGATGATAAAACTATCATTTCCCAATATTCTATGAATCCAGTAGAAGCTCTTGGTCTTCTTAAGATGGATTTCTTGGGATTAAAAAATCTAACTATCTTAGAGCAAACTATAAAAATAGTTGAAGCCACTAAAGATGTCAAAATAGATTTAGATGATTTACCTCTGGATGATAAAAAAACCTTTAGCCTATTGCAGGCCGGTAACACAACTGGTGTTTTTCAATTAGAGTCTGGCGGTATGAAAAGATACCTTAAACAATTGAAGCCAACCGAATTAGAAGATATAATCGCCATGGTCTCTCTTTACCGTCCTGGTCCAATGGAATTTATTCCTGACTTTATTGCTGGCAAACACGGTCATAAAAAAGTACGCTACCTCCATCCTAAATTAGAGCCTATTCTAAAAAATACTTATGGCATTGCTATTTATCAAGAACAAATCATGCGAATTGCTCGTGATTTAGCTGGTTTTAGTTATGGACAAGCTGATGTATTAAGAAAAGCCGTTGGTAAAAAAATTAAAAAATTGCTTGATGAACAAGAAGAAAAGATAGTTTCTGGCATGGTAGATAACGGCATCGACAAAAAAACTGCCAATAAAATATGGGAATTTATTGTGCCTTTTGCTCGTTATGGATTTAATAGATCTCATGCCGCTTGCTACGCTATGATAGCCTATCAAACAGCTTATCTAAAAAGTAATTTTCCTGAGGCCTTCATGGCAGCTTTATTAACTGCCGACCAAGATAATACTGATAGGGTTACGATTGAAATAAAAGAATGTCACAAAATGGGCATTGATGTTTTACCACCTGATGTTAATGAAAGTTTCTCTAATTTTGCTGTAGTAGAAAATTCTGATAAAACCAAAATGAGTAAAATACGTTTTGGTTTAAATGCTATCAAAAACGTTGGACATAATATTGCCAAGGTAATTATTAAAGAAAGAAAAGCTAATGGAAAATATAAATCCGTAGAAGATTTATTAACTCGCATTAAAGATAAAGACTTAAATAAAAAATCCCTGGAAAGCCTTGTGAAGGCAGGTGCCTTAGATTCTTTAATTAGTCGCGGGCAAGCTTTAGGTAATATTGTCACTCTATTAGAATTTAATAAAAAAATTCAAAACGAACACAAAAGTGGGCAAAACAATCTTTTTGCAGATTTACCAATGGCTAGCTCTACCCTATCTTTAAAATTAGATGAATTTGAAGATACAGCTATTGAAACTAGATTGTCTTGGGAAAAAGAATTAATGGGTCTATATATTTCAGATCATCCATTCAAATCATATATTAAAATATTAAAAAAACACGTCACCACTTTAGATAAAATAAAAAGTAAAGAGGGTCAAAGTGTAAAAGTGTCCGGTATAGTTACTAATGTTCATAAAATTATTACTCACAAAGGTCAAGCAATGTTATTTGTGGTTATAGAAGATTCTACAGCTAGTACTGAAATAATAGTTTTCCCTAAAACTTTAGATTTAACCTTCCAACTGTGGCAAGATGAAAATAAAGTAATCGTTGAAGGTAAGGTATCAGACAAAGATGGTCAAGCAAAAATATTAGTAGAAAGAGCTGAATTAATTACTGAAGAATATCTAAATGGTCTTAATGCTAGAAATTTAGCAGACGATAAATTATGGTTAAGCTTACCTCAAGGCTTTGATAAAGAAAAAATGAACGATTTGAAAGCTATTCTTGATACTAGCCCAGGATTAAGCCCTGTATATTTACAAATTAATAATGGCAAGGTAAGAAAAATCAAAATTGACGTTAAAGTATTACCTGATAAACAGCTAAAAGAAAAAATTATAGAATTTTTAGGTCCAGATAGCTGGGAATTGAAAAAAGATTAAAATACTGAAAGCTCTGAGTGTAGTCGAAGAGATGGAGTCAAACACTTATTTCTGCTATAATATAAGCGTTAAATAAAGAATAATATGAATCAAACTATAAAACGAAAATCAAGCAACACTTATTCTAAGTTAGTTGGATTTTTTCTTTTCCTAACTGTCATTGCTATTTTTGTGGTTACCCATTTTGCTCTAGCTAAAGTGCATATCAAAATATATACTGACCTAGAAGAAAAAGAAGCCTCTGTTTTAATAGAAATACAATCTGAAAATAATGAAAATCTATCAGCCGATGCTTTAATAGGTAAAATAATTAACACTGATATAGAAATAACTGCCACTGTAGCTAGTAATAAAGAAACTATTAATAGTGACAAGGCTGGTGGTTATGTAACTATTTATAATAATTACTCTAAAGATCAACCATTAATCAAAACTACTCGCCTACTAACTCCTGATGATAAACTATTTAGACTTAGTGAGGGCGTCACTGTACCAGCGGGCTCACAAGTTAAAGTTTGGGCTGAAGCCGATGGTGAGGGCGAAGGTTTTGTCACTGAGGTTACTACTTTTATAATCCCTGGCCTTTGGGAGGGATTACAAGATAAAATATATGCAAAAAGTTTTGATGGTATGAGCTTACAAAGCATTCCTGGATTTACTGTTAGTCAAGAAAATTTAGATGCTGCCAGAGAACAAATTAGAAAAGAAGCAATTACTCAAAGTTTAGCTATTATAAATGGATTAGTCGCTGACAAATTAGCTATCAATCAAAATAGACTAAAACTATATTTTGAAGATATTAGTAGTAATCAAGTTGGAGACATCAGCGAAGAAACAAGTGTTACTCAAAAAATTACTGCACACGGTTTAATATTCGATCAAGAAAACTTCATTAATAAAGCTAAAGAAAAATTAAGTAAAGAGTTAGAAGGCGGACAAGTTTTAGTAAATTTTGATGAAGAAAAAATAACTTATAATGTTTTGGAAATTAATTTAGAAAAAGACGAAGCCATTCTAGAAGTAAAAACCTCCGTTACTGTCAGTTCTAGTGAAAATATTTGGGATATAGATAAAGGAAAATTAATTGGTTTAAACGAACAAGATTTAAGAGTCTACTTCAAACAATTTAATCCTGAGAAAATAGATATAGAATTTTCACCATTCTGGGTTAAGACAACTCCTCTGCTTAAAGACCATATAATAATAGAATAAATCTTTTCTCTAACCCCTCCGCCCTTCGGGCACCTCCCACCACCTTCGGCGTCCAGGGGAGGTTTTTTAAATATAAAAGCCCCCCCTGTCAAGGGGGATTCAAGGTGAATTGAGTAGGAGACTCAAGAGAGAGTGCCCTGGGGTATAGGGGGTTAAAAAGAAAAGAGCCGAAATCTCAATAAGAGAAATTCGGCTCGATATTAAATTAAGGAGTTAAAAAATAGGAAACACTATGCTGATAATAGCCAATATACAAAATACTATTAAAAATATATTATGATATTTTTTATTATCTATAATAACTGAAAACGCGGTACAAACTCCAACAAACGAAGCAGCAAGCGCAATCCAACTAGAAGTCCCAGTAGCATTATGATGAAGAATAGCAGCAAGCATAGCAGCAAGCGCAGCATAAATACTAAGTAAAGAAGTAATAAAAAGGCTTTTATCTACTCTTTTAAATACATAGCCGCTAATCATCAAAATAATCGCTACTAACAATAAAATTACGTGTTTTGTAAACATTTTTCTCCCCCCTTTTCAAAGTACAAGACTTTAATAAGAATCATTCTTATTATTAAAAACATTTTATATTAGTATATTTTAATGTTTTTGTCAATAGTAAAAACTTTTTTGACATTTTCTACAAAAAGACTATAATTAATAAGCTATTAGATGATTGGAACAACTACCAATTGTTCTCCTGAAAAGGACCTTTTAGGCTAAATCTAAACAAAATTAAAAAAGAGTGCCCACCTATGCTAAAGCTACGGCGGGAACTTGGGTGGAACCATCCTTCGTCTCTCGACAAGCTCGAGACTACGGATGGCAGGCCGCAAGGCTTGCTAATTCAGAGGGATCCCAGGACTAATCTGTCTTGGGTTATTTTATTTTTAAAACGTTTGTCATCCTGAACTAGTTTCAGGATCTCCCAGAAGATTCCGGATCAAGTCCGGAATGACAAGAAAAAAACATTATGTCTAAAGAAAAAATGCACAAAGAACGTCATTCGCTATCACATATATTAGCTATGGCGGTGCTACGAAAATTTCCTGATGCTAAATTAGCTATTGGGCCAGTTATTGATAATGGTTTTTATTATGATTTTCTTTTACCAGAACCTTTGTCAGATAAAGACCTGCCAAAATTAGAAAAAGACATGAAGAAAATTATTTCTCAAAAAATAAAATTTGAGAAAAACGTCAGCTCTAGAGAAGAAGCTTTAAAAAAAGCCAAAAGTAATAAATTTAAAACTGAGCTTATTAATGAATTGCCAGCTGATGAAAAAATAAGTTTTTATGATTCTGGAGACTTTAGTGATCTTTGCGCTGGACCTCATGTAGAGTATAGTACTGAAATTAATCCTAAAGCTTTTAAACTAACTTCTGTCGCTGGAGCCTATTGGCGTGGCGATGAAAAAAATGAAATGCTGACTCGTGTTTATGGAGTAGCTTTTGAAACTAAAGAAGAGTTGGATGAATATCTGGCCATGGTAGAAGAAGCCAAAAAACGTGATCATAGAAAACTTGGTAAAGATTTAGATTTATTTACTTTTTCTGATGTAGTTGGCAAAGGTCTACCATTGTGGACAGTTAAAGGTGCCACAATCAGACGAGAGCTAGAAAGATTTATAGTAGACGAAGAAATTAAACGTGGTTATCAACATGTTTATACTCCTGATATTGCTAAAATTGATTTATACAAAAAATCAGGACATTACCCATATTATAAAGATTCTATGTATGCGCCAATCAAGATTGATAATGAAGAATTCATGCTTAGGCCTATGGCTTGTCCTCATCACTTTGAACTTTATTCAAGTAAACCTAAAAGTTATCGTGATTTACCAATGCGGATTGCTGAATTAGCTAAACTATATCGCTATGAACAATCTGGCGAGTTACATGGCTTGATAAGAGTTAGAAGTTTTTGTTTAGCAGATGCTCATATTATTTGTGCTGATGTTGAACAAGCCAAACAAGAAGTAAAGGGTGCTTTAGATCTAATTGAGTATATTGCTAATACTTTTGGTCTAGAATTTGGTAAAGACTTTACATACCGTTTATCCTTAGGCAATCGTGAAGATGAAAAAAAATATTATAAAGATGATAAAGCTTGGAATCAGGCTGAAAATGTTTTAAGAGAAGTTCTAAAAGATATGAAACATGATTTTGTAGAAGCGGCTGACGAAGCTTCTTTCTATGGTCCTAAAATCGATATCCAAATGAAAAATGTTATGGGTAAAGAAGATACTGCCTTTACTGTTCAATATGACTTTGTAATGCCAGAAAGATTCAATTTGGTCTATACTGATAAAGATAGTAAAGAAAAGAAAGCTATAGTTATCCATAGATCATCTGTTGGAGCTTTGGAGCGCGTTATAGCATTTTTAATTGAACATCATGCTGGTAATTTTCCACTTTGGCTGGCTCCCGTACAAATAAAAATAATTTCTGTTGGTGAAGGTCATATTGAATATTGTCAAAAAATAGCTGAAAAATTCACTAAAGAAAATATTCGTGTTGAATTAGATATATCTGATGAAACAGTTGGTAATAAAATTAGAAAAAGTTCTCAAGAAAAAATACCTTATACTCTAGTTATTGGCGATAAAGAAATGAATTCCAAAGACTTAGCTGTCAGAATACGCGGTAAACAAGATTTATTAAATATTTCAAAAGAAGAATTTATCACAAAAATAAAAACAGACATCAAAAATCGTAGTCTAGAGCTTTTATCCGCCTTCGCTACTTAAATTTTATTATTAAATTATGAGTAGCTACGGACGGATGTTCGCTATAAACTAGTAGCGGATAACCCGCCGAAGTATTTACGAAGGCGGGTGCTATAAATAATATAAAAACTATTTATTAGCTCCATAATTAACTTTTTATAAAAAAATGGAAATTAAAACAGCGCTTACTTACGATGATGTTTTGTTGGTGCCTCAAAAATCCGACATTGTATCTCGTCAGGATGTAAATACTAGTACTAAACTTACTAAAAATATATCCCTTAAAATTCCAATAGTCTCGGCTAATATGGATACTGTTACTGAAAGTGATATGGCCGTTGCTATGTCACTAGCTGGTGGAATTGGTATTATCCATCGTTTTTGTGATATCGAAACTCAAGCCAAAGAAGTGGCTAGAGTAAAAAGAAAACAAAATATTATAATTGATAATCCTTTCTACGTCTCCCCTACTAGCACCTTAGCTGAAGTTAAGGAAAAAATAAAAGAATATAATTGCAAAAGTTTTTTAGTAACTGATAATAGCCAAAAATTATTAGGCATCCTAACTCCGCGTGATGTTACATTTATCAAAGATGAAAATACGCTAGTTAAAGATTTGATGACTCCACAAAAAAAGCTCATTACTGCTCATCATGATATAAGTCCTGAAAGTGCTAAAAAATTAATGCGAGAAAATCGTATTGAAAAATTACCTCTAGTAGATAATGAATTTAGAATAAAAGGATTAATCACTGCCAAAGATATTATAAAAAATTATAATAATATTGGGGCTAGTAAAGATACTAAGGGTCGCCTATTAGTAGGTGCGGCTATTGGCGTACGATCTGACTACATGGCCAGAGCTGAAGCATTAATAAAAGCCGATGTTGATGTGCTAGTACTTGATATTGCTCATGGACATAGTAGTAATGCCATAGAAGCTATTAAAACAATTAAAGACAGATGGCCAAATATAGAAATAATCGGTGGTAATATTGCTACCGGTCAAGCTGCAGTTGATTTAATTAAAGCTGGAGCTGATGCCGTTAAAGTAGGTGTAGGGCCAGGTTCAATTTGCACAACTAGAATTACAACTGGCTTTGGCGTACCACAATTAACTGCGGTTATGAATGTTTATCAAGCTGCTAAAAAATATAATATTCCTGTTATAGCTGACGGTGGCGTCAAACAATCAGGTGATTTAGTTAAGGCACTAGGAGCTGGAGCAGATACTATTATGATGGGTGGGCAACTAGCTGGCACAAAAGAGAGCCCTGGATTACCTATTACATATCAGGGACGTCAGTACAAAATATCTAGAGGCATGGCCAGTCTAACCGCCGCCCTAGCTCGTCCAGATGCTAAAGAAAAAATGAAAGAAATTACTCCCGAAGGTATAGAAGCTCGCGTTCCCTATCGTGGACCAGTAGAAAATATATTAGGACAATACATAGGTGGTCTTCGATCTGGCATGAGCTATGGCAATGCTCGCACCATTGAAGAATTAAAAAAGAATACAAAATTCATTCGCATTACTAATGCTGGCTCTAGAGAATCTAATTCTCATGACAACGAAGTTTTGTAAAACTCTATAAAATGCTATAATAATTCTAGTTAATACTTAATTAGGACTATTATGAAACTATTAAAAATATTCAGCTTGGCTATAATAATTAGCCTTTTAGCTGGCTTTGTGTTTACGCCAATTAAAGCTCAAGAAACAAATTCCGAAGAATTAGCCAATATTTTAGTAGAATTTGAAGCCGATGAGATAGACGCCAAGGCTCTAAACATAGAAGAGCCTGATGCTCTGCCGGGTGAATTTAAATATAATTGGCAAATTTTTAAAGAAAACACTGGTCTATTTTTTACTTTTGATAAAGAAAAGAAAATCAAAAAATTAGAAAAAATATCTAATCGTCGATTACTAGAAGCTAAAAAATTAACTGAAACCGGTACGGCTAATGCAGCTAATCGTGTAGAAGACGCTCTTAAAAGATATGAAGAGGCTAGAAAAAAAATTAGGGTTCGTTTAGAAGCTAATCCAGAATTAAAAGACAAACTACTAGAAAAATTTGACACTAATCAATTAAAACACCAGCAAGTACTTTCCACTGTTACTGAAAAATTAAGAAATAAAATTTCCGAAGATAAGTTAAAGAAATTAGAAAATCTAAAAAAAGCTAATGCACTTCGTTGGTATAATACTAACAAAGATGATATTCAAGTTAGACTAGAAAAGGCTATAGATAATAATAGTGTTGGTAGTAAATTTAAACAGCTAAAAAACATCGCTACTTTAGAAGAACTTGGTGAAATATTACCAGAGGAGGCCAAAGATAAAATAGAAGCTGCTAGAGCTCTAGCTGAAGAAAAATTAACTAATAAATTAGAAAATCTAGATACTGTGGATAAAGAAAAATTTGAAAAATATATTAATAATATTAAAGTTCCAGAACTTACTAAACAAAAATTCATTAGCAACCTCAAAGATAGTAATAAACTTTCTCCGGCTATTAAAGAAAAAGCTAAAAATATTTTCAATAATTATTCCAATACTTTACGTGATAAATTTGAAAATTTAGATGCAGCTGGTAAAAAAAGATTTTTAAATCAATTTGAAAATAAGCTTAGAAGTCATCCAGCTAATATTCAATTTTTAGAAAACCTAGATAGCCCTGAAAATAAAGAGAGAATAAAAAATTTATTAGAAACTCAAGCTGAGGGAGTAAAAGCAAAAATTCAAAAAACTACTGACCCTGCCAAACTTAGATCTCTAGAACAAAATCTAAAAAATTATCCCGCACTAAGACGACAGATACAACAAAGACAAACTGAGATAAGAACTGAAACATATTTAATGCCAGCTCCCGAACTTTCTCCCAATCCTAGTCAATAATATAAACTAAACAGCTCTTCGTGTTGGGCCCCGCTTCGCCAAAGCGGTAGCGAGGCGAGTGTTTTTGACTTCTAATAATAAATTCAGCAATCCTGTTTCAGAGTAAGGTTTGTATTTACCCTCTGCTAGCCTTTTATTTAATTTAGAGCCAAAAGGAGTTTATCATACCAAGTGAAATATAAATTGTTTTGTTAAGAAATAGTCTATGTGGTTGACTATGGCTTTATTGTATTATAAACTTAAAATAGAGATAATTTAAATTTTTATGTTATATAAAGTAATTAGCTGGTTAAAAAATAAATATAAAAATTCTGTTCAAGAACTACGGCCAATAGTGATTAAAGATGTTATGCTGCACACTATGGAAGATAGCTTACATGGTTATTTAGAGATGAAGATACATCATTTGATTAAGAAAAAAGATTATAAGAAAATATTAGTAATTGGTAAGTATGACAGAACTGCTATACGTGGTAACTGCGAAAAAAACGATAAAATTTTTAATTGGGAAAGACCAACAGCGAAAGTAAAAGGAGATAAATTAATTATTCAAGTACCCACCGGAAAAGACTACGTGCAGCATTACGCATCATTGATAGCAACATATTTAGCAATAAATAATAGAGGTTACAAACAAGTTTTTTATATTGAACCAAATGAAGAGGAATGTGAAAGATTAATTTTAGAATCAAACATACAAAAAATTGGGCTCAGAAAGACAGTCATTATAGGCTTTGGACTTCCGCATATGTCAGATAAAAAACAATGGCTTGGTAAGGGACCATATCTCTACAAAAATATAACGTTGGGACGTAATAAACTTACATTACTTGGATGTCAGCATAGTCTTTGGGGGGACATTTCAAGCACTCTAACTAAGCAATTAGCGAAACTGGGAGTCAAAAAACTCATTTACATAGGAAAACTCGGAGTCCTAAATAAAGGTATTGCACCAAATGAATATTTAGCAACAGGAAATTGTAGTTATATTAATGGGAGGGAAATTGAATGGAATAATTTTTTCCAAGATACTAAAAGCTCAAATATTATAAAAGGTAAACATTTTACTAGTCCTTCTATATTAATGGAAGATAAAAAATGGCTAGGTAAAAATAAAACATTTGATTTTGTAGATCCAGAAATTGGACATTTTGCAAAAGGAGCCATGGAATCAGGAATAGAGTTTAGTTATTTACATATAATTTCAAATAATTTGACAGAAATCTTAAATGAAGATTTATCAAATGAAAGAGACAAAGTCGTAATAGAAAAGAGAAGGAGGCTTTTAGCAGAAATCAAAAATATTTTATCTAATACAAATTTATAATCATGGCATATAAAAATACAGAGATAGAGCTTAAATTTTCACTTCCAAATCCAGAAGATGTGATAAATTTTTTGAACATAAATGCAAAAAAAATATTTGACAGCACAGTACAGACAGACACATATTATACGCCAGCGCATAAAAATTTTTTAGACGCAGATTATCCCTATCAGTGGCTTAGGATTAGAGAATCAGACAAAGGTCTGTTCCTTAATTATAAACATTTTTATCCAGAAAATAAAGAAGAAAATGATTATTGTGACGAATTCGAAATATTGGTTGATGACCCAGTAATTAAAGAAATCTTTTTAAGATTAGATTTTAAAAAAATAATAGAAGTAAGAAAAGAGAGAACAAGTTGGGCATATAAAAATGTAGAAATATCCATAGATACAATCAAGGAATTAGGGACCTTTATTGAATTTGAAATAACTACATATTTTGATAATCCAAAGGAAGCAAAAAAGTATCTTCATAAATTAACGAGAGAAATAGGACTCAAGGCTGGTCCGGCAATACACAAAGGTTATCCGCTTATTCTATTAGAGAAAAATAATTTATAAATTTAATTGATAAATATTATTTCTACCCCTACTGTCCTTACGGATAGTAGGGGTATTTATATTCAGATTTGATTTTTTATATTAAAAATACTATACTTTGCCTCATGGTAAAGAATATTAAAAATCCTACCGAAGGTCCAGAGCGAGAGCGTGGGAAGCAAAGTCGAAGGAAAAAATTTCATCTTATTATATTTGGTTGTCAGATGAATTACTCTGATTCTGAAAGATTAACTACTGTCCTAAAAAAAATAGGTTATACAGAAACCAAGCAAGAAGCCGAAGCTGATTTAATAGCTATAGTGGCTTGTTCTGTTAAACAAGCGGCTGTAGATAGAATCCATAGCAAGATACACAAATGGCAACTAACTAAAGAAACCAGACCATTAATAACTATACTATCTGGTTGTGTTTTGGATGCTGATAAAAAGAAATTAGCTCATCAATTTGATTTATTTATTGATATAAAAAATTTAGAAAATTTAGCTGATGATATAGCCAATATTCATCCCGAAGAAAAATTAGCCTTACCAAACTTTTTTGATATTTCACCTAGCTATGGCTCAGACTATAGAGCCTATGTGCCAATTATGACTGGCTGCAATAAATTTTGTTCATACTGTGCTGTCCCCTACACTAGAGGTCGTGAAACTTCTCGCCCATCAAAGCATATTATAAATGAAGTTCAAAAATTATTAGACAAGGGTTATAAAGAAATAGTTTTACTTGGCCAAAATGTAAATAGCTATGGTTTAGACAAAAAGGCCGAAGGTCCTGAGCAAAGCCGAAGGAACAAAGAAATTTCTTTTCCCGAGCTACTCAAAAAAATAGATAGCTTATCAAATCATTTCTGGCTGAAATTCCTAACTAGCCATCCTTATGATATGAGTGATGAGTTGATAACTACCATGTCCAAATGCAAAAATTTAAATGATTATTTACATTTACCTGTTCAATGTGGTTCTGACGAAGTTCTTAAAAAAATGAATCGGCACTATACAGTGGCTGAATACAAAAAATTAATTAAAAAAATAAAAAAACAAATTCCAGGCATGACTTTGTCTACCGACATTATTGTAGGCTTTTGTGGTGAAAGCGATAAAGATTTTGAGGCTACCAAAAAATTAGTGAAAGACGTAGACTATAATTTGATGTATATATCCCAATATTCTACTAGAATTGGCACTGTGGCAGCTAAAATGCATAAAGATGATGTGCCTAAAGCAATAAAAAAAGAACGTTGGCAAATCATGAATGATCAATTGACTATACAATCTTTAGCTTTTAACAAAAATTTGATCAATCAAAAACGTGAAGTGCTGATAGACATAGTTAAACAAGATGATAAACAAAAAAATATATTTATAAATATTGGCAAGTTATCAAATTATTTGCCAGTTTACATAGAAAATAATAAATCCCTAAAAATTGGAGAATTTTATCAAGTAGAAATTACCGAAGCTTTAGATTGGGGCGTTAAAGCAAAATTAATATGAAAAAAGAACGAATCATAATAATCCTCGGTCCAACAGCAGCTGGAAAATCTGACTTAGCAGTTCAAATTGCTAAAGATTTTGATGGTGAGATAATTTCAGCTGATTCCCGTCAAATTTATAAGGGCATGGATATTGCTAGTAATAAAATTACTAAAGATGCCATGCAAAGTATTCCTCATCATCTGTTAGATATTGTTGATCCTAATGAAGATTATTCACTTTTCAATTGGCAACAAGATGCTTTTAAAGCAATTAAAAAAATATTAGCTAAAAATAAATTACCTATTATTGCTGGCGGTACAGGATTATATATCTGTTCTGTTATCCAAAATTACGATATGCATCCTAAAGAGCCCTCTCTCAGAGAATGCCCATATGACTTTATAGTTTTAGGAATAGATCCTGACAGAGAAAAATTATATAACAAAATAAATAAACGTGTAGACAGAATGGTTAACGATGGTTCTATAGACGAAGTTAAAAAAATATATAAAAAATATAATAATAAAGCACTGCCAGCTTTAACTGGTATTGGCTATAAACAAATAATAGAATATTTAAATAATGAAGTTAGTTTAGAAGAGGCTATTGATAAAATAAAGCAAAGCACTCGCAATTATGCCAAACGTCAAATGACTTGGTTCCGACGTATGGAAAAACAAGGCATTGAAATACATTGGAATAAAAATACTAAAGAAATTAAAAAACTTCTAAAAAATTTCCTAAAATAAAATAAATACCCCGTATGTGTTATGCATACGGGGCTTTTTATAAACTCAAAAGGTCAGGCAGCCTTCGTAATATTTTCAATTTTTGGATTCTTACCTGGAACAAATGTAGTTCTGATACCTAAATGAGTATTCTCAACCACCTTACTAATCTGAAACTCCGGATAACCTATAACCAATTTCTCAATCAAATTCGCATGAGGATTGGGTAATAGGTCTTTAGTGACAAAATGGAAGGTGCGGTATTCACCACATTGACCTGGTGTCAATACAATAACTTTGATGCAATCCGAATCTTCGTCTAGTATGCATTCAATTAGTTTCAAACGACACAAAGTGCCATTTTCACCATGCAACTTAATATGAATATCAGGAATACGATGGCCTTTTTCTGCTAAGGTTATTAAACTCAACAAGGCCTCACGGACAGCCTCACCCTTAAAACGAGGTGCAGACTTTTGAATCATCGAGCAATGAGTTGTAATCATGATTAATTCTCCTAGGTAAAGTGACTATTAGTGATAAGAACGAAATCTATTTATTCATACCCTATTTATTAATTTTTGTCAATCCAAGCCCTTCGCGAAGGGCTGGATCAATAATAAAACCCCGCTATTAACAAGGTTATTATTTTTATAATAAATTATTTTAATTTTTTCTTCAGTATTTCCTCTGCTTTTTGTGGATTAGCTTTACCTTTAGACTCTTTCATAAACTGTCCAACAAAAAATTTAAGAAGCGCTTCTTTACCAGATCTATAAGCTTCAGCTTGTTCAGGATTAGACATTATAATTTTAATTGCAATATCCTCCAAAGTACTATCATCATCAATCTGAGCTAAATCTAAACGTTCAGCAATATGACTAGGATCATCATCAGCACCCTCAAACATTTCTTTTAGTATAGATTGTCCAGCCGAACTATTAATAGTTTGCTTATAAATTAAACTAATAAGCTCGGCCATATTTTCAGCACTAATTTTTAAATCTTTAATATCAAAATCTGATTTAATTAAACCAAATAACTCACTACTAATCCAATTGAAAGTAAGTTTGGATAACTTAACCTTCTTATCTTCCCATAGCTTACCAGCTTCATCACTATCTTCATGCAGACCTTCTGCTTTAAATAGCCAAGCTCGCAAATCAGACATTACCTCTTCAAAATAGTTAGCCCACACTTTTTGACTAACTAAAATCCAAGCATCTTCTCCATTAAGACCATATTCTTTAATAAATCTATTTTTCTTGGCAAAAGGAAGCTCTGGCATCAAAGAAATTACTTCCTGCATTAAATTCTTAGAAATAATAAGTAACGGAAGATCAGGCTCTGGAAAATATCTATAATCAGATGACCCTTCTTTAGTCCGCTGAGCTACAGTTTCACCTTTATTTTCATCCCAACCACGAGTTTCGGTTATTGTTGGTGGATTACCTTCATCCCAAAGTTTAGCTTGTCTTATTTCCTCAAACATTAGAGCTTTTTCAACAGCTTTAAATGAATTTAGATTCTTAACCTCTGTTTTTTCATAAAGTTTATTATCACCTACGGGACGAAGAGATATATTAGCATCACATCTAAAATGCCCCTTTTCCATATCAGCATCAGATACATCTAAATAACGAGCAATCAACCTCATCTCCTGTAAAAACTCTTTGGTCTCTTTAGGACTTCTAAAATCAGGCTTAGTAACTATCTCAGCTAATGGCGTACCACCTCTATTAAAATCTACAAAAGTTTTATTATCTTTATGAATATTTTTAGCAGCATCCTCTTCTAAATGAAGTCGCTCTATGCCAATACTCCAGGTTTGATTATCTACATCAATAATTAAATGTCCGTCATGAGACAAAGGTTCGTCAAATTGAGATATCTGATAACCTTTTGGCAAATCTGGATAAAAATAGTTTTTTCTATCGAACTTTGATTGCTTGTTTATCTTACAATTTATAGCTAAAGACATCATCAGGCCCATTTTGACTGCTTCTTTATTTAAAGTTGGCAAAGTACCAGGATGACCTAAGCAAATTGGACAAACTAAAATATTCGGTTCTTTGCCTTCAGAGTCATTAGAACAACTACAAAACATCTTACTCTTTGTCTTGAGCTGTAAATGAATCTCTAAGCCTATAATTGTTTCGTATTTATTCATAAAAAGTTGCTACTTTTGTACTAATTTTTTCTGCAATCTCTTCTATCTGACCAAGAGCTGAAACAACAAACCATTTATCATTCCCTTTGGCTTGATCTAAATAACCTTGCCGAACAGCTTCATGAAATTCCTTTGTTTCTCTATCTAGTCTATCATATTTTTCATCACGCCGTCTATTGACTGCCTCGGCTGGTGTAATATCTAAATAAATAAACAAGTCAGGCTGTAGATCATATTTTGCCCAATTATTCATTTCTTTTATCCTATCTAAATCAAGTTGCCGAGCTGCTCCCTGATAAGCAAAAGTTGAAGAATCAAAACGATCACACAATACAATCTTACCAGTTTTCAAGGCAGGTTTTATAATTTCAGATACATGCTGAGCTCGTGAAGCCAAAAAAAGTAATAGTTCTGCTCGCTTATCCATTTCAATATGCTCTTTGTCCAAAATAATATCTCTAATTTTTTCAGCAATTACCGAATCATTGCCGCCTGGCTCTCTAGTCAAAATTACTTCCAAATTTTTGGCCTTTAAAAATTTATACAACAAATCAATCTGTGTACTTTTACCAGACTTATCTCCACCCTCAAATACTACAAATTTACCTTCCATAATTTTCAACTTTTAAACTTTTCTTAACCCCTCCGCCCCTCGACAAGCTCGGGCCACCTCCCCTTGACAGGGGAGGATTTTGGCAAGTCCCCCTGTCAAGGGGGATTTAGGGGGTTAATATCCGCTTGAAGCAAAACGACCCTCTCCTCTATTTGTCTCATCTAACTCATCTACTTCCTCCACTTCCAAATCTTCATGTTTCTCTATTATCATCTGACAAATACGATCGCCTACTTTTATATTATAAATTTCTGAACCTAAATTGATTAAAATAATTTGAACTTCACCACGATAATTAGAATCAAAAACTCCTCCCATAGTATGAATACCATGTTTAGCTGGTAAACCGCCTCTATCTCTAACATTACCCCAATAACCTCGTGGAATAGCAATGGCTACACCCGTCTCAACAATTATTCTGGCACCTGGTTTTATTTCATAATCTTTATAAGAATAAAAATCCATAGCCGCATCACCCTCCTTCATCATTTGAGGAAGCTGAGCATCTTTATGTAATTTTTTAACTGGTATTTTCATCTATTTACTTAATTCAATATATTTAAATTTTATACCTTCGTATTCTTGTTCTTCAGACTCTGAAACTAAATTTTTAAATTCATTATATTCAGGGAAAAATGTATCGGCTGGCCAAGTTTTATCAATTAAAGTTAAATACAATTTATCAGCAAATTTAATTGACTGAGCATAAATAGAAGCGCCTCCAATAAAAAATACTTCTTCTTCACCAGAATTGTTAGCATGTTCTAAAGCTTCCTCTATAGAATACATAACTTTAGCGTCATCTACACTCCAATCTTTATCTTTAGTCAAAACAATATTTTCTCTATTCGGTAAAGCCTTACCCATGGACTCATAAGTAGTCTGACCCATAATAATCATATGACCAGAAGTAGTTGCTTTGAAATGCTTCAAATCTGGCGGCAAATACACCAATAATTTATTTTGATAGCCAATACCTCTATCTTTGGCTATAGCTGATATAAGACTAATTGTTGTTTTCATAATTTTATACTGCTATCGGCGCTTTAATTCCTGGATGTGGATTGTAGTTTTCAAGAGTAAAATCTTCAAAAACGAAATCCTCTATATTTTTTACATTGGGATTAATTTTCATAGTTGGTAATTTTCTTGGCTTACGAGATAATTGTTTTTTAGCTTGCTCAAAATGATTACTATAAATATGAAGATCACCATAAACATGTACAAAAGTACCAGGTTCAAGGCCGGTAACTTGAGCAATCATCATAAGTAATAATGAATAAGAAGCAATATTAAATGGCACTCCTAAGAAAGTGTCACAACTACGTTGGTACATTTGTAATGACAATTTACCATCAGCTACATAAAATTGAAAAAAACAATGGCAAGGTGGCAAAGCCATATTAGGTATGGCTGGTGGATTCCAAGCTGAAACTATCATGCGCCTATCATTAGGGTTAGTTTTAATCCTATTAATAACATCCATTAGCTGATCTACACCCCCAAAATCACGCCACTGCTTACCATAAATTGGACCGAGCTCTCCCCATTTTTTAGCAAAGGCTTCATCATTTTTTATATTGTCTACATACTCTTTCATTTTTTCTTCCCACTCTGGAGTATACTTAGGAAATTTTTCAGCTAAACCATTGGCTTCTAAATATTTCTGATAAGGCCATTCATTCCAAATCCTAACACCGTTATCTACTAAATATTTTAAATTAGTATCACCTTGTATGAACCAGATAAGCTCATGAATAATGCCTTTTAGAAATACTTTTTTTGTAGTAAGTAAAGGAAAGCCTTCAGATAAATCAAATCTAGCTTGAGCACCAAAAACACTACGCGTACCAACACCAGTACGATCACTTTTATCAATACCTTCGTCCATTATTTTCTGAAGCAAATCTAAATATTGTTTCATACTATTTTATTAACTTATCTAATTGCTTATAAAAATCTTCTAAATTACCATTATTGTCGATTGTAATATCCGCCTGCTTCATCAAATCTGGAATATGTATTTCTGTTTCAGCTTTATGTTCTTTTTTAAATTGCTCAAAAGTTTTTGTAGCATCATCGGTATTTTCTCCACGTTTTAACAAACGTTCAAAGCGCGTTTTTTCATCCACTTCTATAGCTATCATTTTGAAACCTGGAATATCTTTCAAATATTCTATATCGGCTGGCCGACGCATACCATCTATAGCTATTAAGTTAGAATTGGATTTTTTAACATCTTCGGCAATTACCTTAGCCATAAGATCTTGCCCAAAAGCCTCTCTCAAAATTGGCGAAATAATTTGAAAATTTTCTCTAGATTGAGGTAAATATAGTCTATCTAAAACATCTCTGAGCATTGTAGAAAAACGAAAAGTATCTGCTTTATATTTTTCTTTTAAATACTTCGCCGCTGTACCTTTGCCACTAGATATAAGTCCTGTAAACCCTAAAATTATTTTTTGGCCCAGGCCACCCTCTCTGGCTACGCCATTCACCTTGTTATCTTTCATAATTATTTCTTCTCAGTCATTATTTTATTTCTAATTTTCTAATCGGTTTATACTCACGTACTTTTACACCTGCGGCATCAAAAATTTTTCTTGAAGCTTGAAATATATCAATATCACTATATTTATCTTCTTGATATATAACTTCCTTGATACCACTCTGCACTATGGCCTTAGCACATTCATTACAAGGAAATAAATGACAATATAATTTGCCACCTTTAACTGATTTATTAGCATTAAAAATAGCATTAATCTCGGCGTGAACTACATAAGGATATTTAGTTTTCAAAAATTCTTCTTTTTCATAACCACCTTCTCTGTCCCAAGTAAAAGCATCAGCGGCTGTACCTCTAGGAAAACCATTATAACCCAAACCAAGTACAATATTATCACTGTCAACCACTACCGCACCTGTACGAGTTGATGGATCTTTTGATCTTTCAGATATTAAATCAGCCATCAACATAAATGTATCATCCCATGACAAATAGTCCTTTCTTGGCTCTGTTTTTCCTAATTTTGGCATATATTTTATATTATTTTATACTCCTAATTTTAGCAGAAATGACTTGTTTTTTCAAATCGAGGATAACTAAAAAATTTAGCTAAGATTAGCTAAATTTTCTTTAATTTTTTTTGTATATTTTTGTGGTCTGGAATAGTTTCAGACACTAGTCGCCAAAAATGCTTAGAATGGTTCATTTCCCCCAAATGACAAAGCTCATGGACAATAATATAATCAGCTAGTTCAACTGGCAGGATAGCTAAACGATAATTAAAATTAAGATTTTTAGAAGATGAGCAAGACCCCCAACGACTTTTTTGATTACGAATAGCTACTCGATTATACTTAAAATTATAATGTTTATTAAAATATTTAAGCCGCTCCTCTACTAAAACTCTGGCTTGTTTTTTATATTGCTTGATTTCAATTTCTGAATGCTTAATTCCTAAAATAGTCGGATTATTTTTTTTATTCTCAAGTCCCTTAATTATCCAATCGAAACGACTAGTCAAAAATCTTTTAATCAAAAACACTGGATAGGTAATTGGCGCTGTCAAAGTAAGTGTGCCGTCATGCTCAATAGACAATCTTAGATACTTAGTCCTAGATTTTCGTCTAAGAGTATATTCATAATCTTGACCAGCTAGATTTATATTTCTTTTTTCAATTTTTTTAAACATCCTCTTCAACGTTATCTTCTAAGGTGCCCTGAGCGGCTGCAGTATAAGCTCTGACTAATCCACCTGTACCAAGTAGTGTGCCGCCGAAATATCTAATTACTACTATCAAACAATTCATAATCTGTCTTTTTTGTAATAAATAAAGAATTGGCTGACCAGCTGAACCAACTGGCTCTTTGTCATTATCAAACTTTTCCTTAGGCACACCCTCCTCTTGTAGACGATAAGCATAAACCGTATGAGCTGCGCCTTTATATTTACCTTCAAAACTTTCCAAAATACTAGACACTTGCTGCTCATTATCCACATAAAAAGCAAAGCCCAAAAATTTGGACCGCTTTATAGAAAGCTGTGATTGCTTCTCTCTTTTTATTTTATTCATTACTGCTCGTCAACTACTTTGTGTTCTTTATTATTACTTTTATGTTTTTTAGTACCAAAAAATCCACAACAGTTTACACCGTTTTTATCTTTCTTTATCATATTAAGACCTAAGACGATCAAAATGACTGGCCAAAAATAGCCCCAAAAATCTCCTTGGATAATGTCCATTTCTTCAAATAAGAAAAGAATACCCAATATTACTAAAATTAATCCGAACATAATTGTTTTATTAATTGTTATTTAAATATAATTTAATTACATATATAGTATAACTAATTTTCTCAAAATAAACAAAAAAACTGGCAGGCTAAAAGCTACCCGTCAGTATATCTGGAAAAGTAGCAAGGAGGGGCGCTACATTTATCCAAAGCTGACTAGATAGCTTATAGACTATCAGCAAGATAAATCAAATTATCATAAAGGTTTGGTCTTGTCAAATAAGCTAAAATATCTTATAGTTAGCATGCTGAAAAAGCAAAATTTATGCCTACAATTGCCAGAAACAAACAAATCGGCCACAATTTCAAGATTTTAGAAGAATTTGAAGCTGGCTTAGCATTGACTGGTGCTGAAGTAAAATCTATAAAAACTGGTCATATCAGCCTTAAAGGTGCTTTTATATCTATCAAAGATGGACAACCTTATATTAAAAAAATGCATATTCCAATTTATTCCAAAGCCTCTCTCCAAAGTACTCAAAACTATAATACAGATGCTGACAGAAGATTACTTTTAACAAAAAAGGAAATAGCCTATTTATCCAATAAAACCAATGAGAAGGGCTTGACAATAATGCCTATTTCAGTGTATACTACGCGAAGGTTAATCAAGGTAAAAGTTGCTTTGGTTAAAGGAAAAAAGAAATTTGACAAACGAGAAGATATCAAAAGAAAGGATATCAATAGGAACATTTTACAAAAACTAAAAAGTTTTTGACATAGATTTGTTGTGTAATTAGTTTTATAACGAAAATTCTAGATTTTGAGGCATAATTTTTCAAATAATTTTTGAAGTTTAGCTCAAGCTAAGCTGAAAAAATTTATGGAAAATTTAACCAAAATATAAAATTTGCAGTAAAAATAATTATACATACAGATCTACTTAAGGGGATGTTTTTTATTTGATGCCAAATGAAGTGATATGTCGCAAGTTGAGTTCGTAATCTCGTAAAAAATTACAATAAATTAAGTGCTAAAAACACTTTTGCCAAAGTAAAAGAGCTTTTCAAAGTTCCTAGCTTTGCGCCAGTCTTGGCTTAAACGCGCCTCGACCGTTTCCTGGCTAATCCGCCTGAGATTAACTGGAGATGTCATTTTTTCAGGCTAAGAATATTTGGTGTTAGTACAAATGTTTCGAAAAACCCCCAAACTAGCTCGATTATTGATTTTTTGTTAATTTTAGAGTCAATAATTTAAACAACAAAATTAACTAAGCTTGTAGAAATGTATTGTGAAATTTGTCAGACAGGGGTGTGATACCCCTCATCTCCACCATTCGACTCGTAGTAGTTTTACTACTTCTCGCTCATGGTCTTCGACCAGTTAGAACGAGACGAATGCCCTGAGCATAGCCGAAGGGCAGTTTACGTAAAATTACCTTAATCCCTAAAGGATTCAGTCGGAACCATTATTTAAAAAGTTAAGACAAACTTATTAGAACTAAGAGACGCAACAAACCAAAAGTTGTCACTAAGAGGTATTGGATTAATAAACAAATACGTGCCGAAGAAGTTAGAGTTATTAGTGATGAAGACGGTCAACTAGGCATAATGCCAATTGAACAAGCTCTTAACTTGGCAATTGAAAAAGGAATGGACTTAGTAGAAGTCTCCCCTATAGCCAAGCCGCCTGTTTGTAAAATTATCGATTACGGTAAATTTAAGTTTCAACAAAGTCGTAGTGAAAAGAAAGTTAAACGAATTGAAACTAAAGGCGTAAGATTGTCATTAAAGATTGACCAACATGATATGTTGGTAAAACAAAAACAAGTAGAAAAATTTTTAGCTAAAGGCCATAACGTTAAAATCGAGTTAAGATTAAAAGGCCGAGAAAAAGCTTATGCTTTCAAAGATAAAGCTAAAGAAGTAATAAAACAATTTGTAGAAAATCTAGAAGGTGAACATAAATTTGATAATGATATAGCCCAACAAGGAGCTGTATTAAGCGTAGTAATCACTAAAAAATAATTTCATTAATAATATGCCGAAATTAAAAACTAAGAATTTAATCAAGAAAAGAGTAAAAATAACTGGTAAGAAAAAAATTCTTATTAGAGCTGGTGGACAGAATCATTTTAATGCTAGAGAATCCTCAAAAGTTACTAAAAATAAAAGACGTGATAAAAAAATATCATCCGCTAACGTAAAAGCAGTTAAAAAACTGTTACCTTATTTATAATTTCTAAAGAAAGTAAAATACTATGCCAAGAGTAAAAAGAGGCACCACACATGTCAAAAGAAGAAAAAATATCCTTGCTAAAACTAAAGGATATAAATGGGGCCGTAAAAATAAATTAAAGGCAGCTAAAGAAGCTATTCTACACGCTGGTAAGCATGCTATGCGCGATAGGCGCAATAAAAAGAGAGTTAACCGCAGATTATGGCAAACTAAGCTAAATGCTGCTCTTCGTCAACTAGACTGGAAATACTCTACTTTTATTCATGCTATGAAAGTTAAAAAATGCGAATTAGATAGAAAAGTATTATCTCAGATTGCTGAACATGACCCAAAGACTTTTGCTAAAATTGTCGCTGAAATCAAAAAATAAACTTATATTTTAAAACCGCCCGCGTCTGACGCGGGCGGTTTTTTTATTTTATAAATTTTAATAATTTTTTAGGCGGTCGCATCTTATAGAGCCACACTCCTAAATAAACACCTATTGAATCTACTAAAATATCTTGACCAGACCCTACTCTACCCTGTACAAAAACTTGATGTAACTCATCCACAAAGGCATAAACAATAGCAGCCACAATTACAAAAAGTAAATAATGCCTCTGCTGACTGTCCATACTAGAAGCAATTAGATAGGTTAAAACCATAAATACAAATATATGGGCCAGCTTACGTAGTATAAAATCATATTTATAAGGCAAGTCAGTAGCTAACTCTGGAGTGTCCGAAAGATAAAATATCAGATAACCCCATAAAGCAGCTAAAAGTAAAAATAGAAGTTGTTTTTTTTGTTTTACAGAAATCATTTATTTAAAATTTCTTTAGCTTGTTTTATATCATTCTCTATATTGGCTACCAATTTATCTTTGGCAGAAAATTTTTCTACATCTCTAAGTTTAGCCACAAACCTAAAAGAAAGTTCATCTGGAATTTCTTCTAAATGCTCGCCTGAAATTAGATAAGCCTCTAATGATTTTCTTTTATCAGCAAAAGTTGGAATTGACCCATAATGAAAAACCGCCTTATGTTTATTTCCATTTACTATCACTGAACCACAGTAGACACCATAAGAGTGTTCAAAATTACTTGGGATAATAAAATTTAAAGTTGGAAACCCCAACCTTTTTCCTCGGCCAGCTCCCCCAATTACATTAGTGCTATATATTTTATCAAAAGCAGTATTAAGACGAGATACTTTATACATAGCAAATAGAAGAACTACTGCCGCAATATACTGACTAGGAGCTAAGACATTTTTATACAAAAATATATCTATAATCACAGCTAAAAATGGAAAAGTCAGTTCTAAAATAGTAGCTACTTTAACTTGAGTATTTTTCAATCCCCTATAATAAATCCACAAAGCCACCATACCTGTGCTAAAGGCAATAATAACAAAACGCCCCCATTGACTACTAGTAGGTGTTCCTAAACTACTTTGTTGACCTAATATAAATACAAAGCCCAAAGCTAATATAGAGGTAATTAAAAACCTCATACCAGTCACTACGGTATTTGATTTTCTAAGTAGGGCAAAACGAGAAAATGCTGTAGATGATCCCCAGGCAAAAGCGGCTCCTAAAGCAAATAGAGCGGCTATCATTGTTTGATCACCTGTATTAAAGCCTACTAAACCATCTTTAAATGTTACAAAATAAGCAGATACTAAGGCCAAAATTGCCCAGATTAAATATTTTTTACTAATTTTTTCCTTAAGAAATATTACAGCAAAAAGCATAGCAAATACCGGCTGTAATTTTTGAAGTAAAAAGACAACAGAAAAAGAAATAAAATTTACCTTAATCAAAGCTGTAGTAAACCACAAAGTGCCTAGAACACCACTCAAAAGACTGATCAATAATAAAGCTCCCCATTCTTTTTTACTAAAGCTTAATTTCTTTATATTCTTAAATAAAAAAGGAGACAAAATAAGTAGACCAATCAAATGTTCATAAAAAACTATAGTAATTGGTGGTAAAGAAAAAAGAGATCTACGTAATATCCCATCTAAAGCCCATAATATAGCGGCCAACATTATTAAGTATGGCCCAATCTTTTTCCAATTTATATACTGCATTTATAATTTTATAATAATTAATAACGATTTGAATAATCTCTCATTTGTTCTGGATAATAAATGTAACTAATGATAACAAAAATAATAACAAATAATGCTGATAAAATTAAATTTCTCTTGTCTATCTTTTTTCCTGTCGTCCACTTTATTAAAGCATTAAAAGTAGAAATTCCATTTAATATTAATGCTGCATATACAATCATAAATCCGAAATAACCATCTCTTAAAAAAGGACTTATAAACATTGCTATAATTGTACCAATAAATAAATATTTAGAATTAATTTCTTTACCTACTAACCTCGTATTATTTTCCGACTTCAAAGTGGGTGTCTCTATTTTCTTTTTTTTCTGTCTTCGTTTAATTTCTTTACTTTCAATAAAAAAAGCTATAATTAATAAAATTACTCCTACGGCCATTAACACACCAATAACAGTCATAATCATAGACTCCTCATAACCTGCTGCTGCAACTATGATTAATAGAACCCACAAAACGCCAAGAGGTATGGCTATATTTTTCATCGTTAGTATTTTCATAGACTAATTATAACAAAAAATCGCCAGAATGGCGATAAAAAGTGGCGGGATCGAAGTACCGGCATTCGCCGGTCAAGGACTCTTTAGTCCAGCGTATGCTGGGCGAACCTGAGAATAAAAAACAAGGTCTAAAAACCTTGAAATTAATGGCGGGATCGAAGGGACTCGAACCCTCGACCTCCTGCGTGACAGGCAGGCGTTCTAACCAACTGAACTACGACCCCGTGTTTAAAACAATGATATAATACACTATTTCTGAGGTTTTGGCAAGGGTCTAAGGTATAAATAATAAATCATACCTAAAGCTACCAAAATAAGTACCAAACTAATAATTTGTGGTAAACGCCAAATATTGATTAGCAAAGTATCATCAATGCGAACAAACTCCATAAAAAACCTAATCAATCCATAACCTATAAAATAAAATAATGTCAAAATGCCCGTTTTTAATTTCAATCTATTTGAAAATAAATATAAAATTATAAATAAAACAAGATTTAAAATAAATTCATAAAAAAACGTGGGATGGAAATAAATAAAATCTTTATAGCCCTCTACTCTATTAGTCACTTCTATAGGAATACCCCACCAGCCTGCAGTTGGTCTACCAAATAACTCTTGATTAAAATAATTCCCCCACCTACCAATAGCCTGACCCAAAGGCACTGCCAGCACTAGACCATCTGTTAATTTCCAAAAATTTATTTTATGATGCCGTGCCCAAAATACAACTGTCAAAAATCCAAAAAGCAAAGCTCCTTGAATAGACAATCCTCCGTGCCAAACTTTGAATACGTCTATTGGATTTTGTAAATAATAACTAAAATTAAAAAATACTACATGACCAAAACGTGCTCCAATAAGACTAATAATTATTAAATAAAAAATTAAATCTTCAAATTGAGTTACTTTGATAATAGATTTTCTCAAAAAATATTGCCTAGCCTGCCAAGCTGAAATTATAATTGCTAATACCAAAATTAGCCCATACCAATGAATGGTCAATGGGCCAATAGATACAAGTACTGCTTCTGGCAAATATTGTTGCCAAAACATAATTTATAATTCTCCTTTCAAAATATAACCTATAATTTCTTCCCAATATTCATAAGAAAGACCACCACCGATAATTTCACCATTTATAATATAAGTTGGGGTACCTGGAATATCAAGCTCTACGCCACTAGCATAGTCCTGTCTAATTTCACTAGCATATTTTTCATCAGCCAAACAGTCATTAAATTGTGAAATGTCTATTCCTAAATTTTTAGAAAGTAACTTTAAATTCTTTCTATCAAACTGTGGATCACCCTCAAATAATAAATCATGGTATTCCCAATACACTCCCTGTTCGTTAGCACAACTAGCTGCTAAATGAGCATCAAATGCTCCTGGATGAATCCCTTCGGTTGGATAATCTTTAGTAGTAAAACGAAGTAATGGTCCAAATTTTTTCATTACTCTCTTAAGTGTTTCTTGATCTGCTTTACAGAATGGACAAGCAAATGATTCGTAGGCCACTACATTAATAATCGGATTGTCTGCACCTAACCATGGATCGTCATCAGTCATTAAATCAGCTACTAATTTCTGATTGGCCACATATTGTTCTTGACTTAACCAAATATTTAATTTTTCATTATAAATATCGCCTTTTTTAACATGATAATAACCAATACCCACCCTTACAATAAAATAAATAGCTAAAAATAATACCAAGGCAATAAAAACTAAAAATATTCTTCCTGAAACTCTCTTATGCCAAGGCTTGTAATAACTTTTAACCACGGCATCAGACATTCTGTCTTTTATTCTTTTTTTTATTCCCATATTTTTATATTTTTAGTTTTTCTATATAATTTCCTAATTTAAACAAAGTACTTTCGGCAAAAGGTTTAGCTAAAATTTGTAAGCCGATTGGCATACCATTTTTATCTTTAGCTATAGGTAATGATAAACCACAAATACCAGCAATATTAGCTCCCACAGTAAATATATCTGACAAATACATAGTTAAAGGATCTTTTGATTTTTCCCCTATTTTGAAAGCCGTACTTGGTGTAACAGGAGTAATTAAAGCATCCACTTCTTTAAAAACCGCAGCAAAATCATTTTTAATTAAAGTACGAATTTTTTGCGCTTGTTTATAATAAGCATCATAATAACCAGCTGATAAAATATAAGTTCCTAAAATAATTCGACGCTTAGTCTCGGCACCAAAACCATCACTACGAACAGTTTTATACCAATCATCAAGACTAAGACCTTTATCGCCACACATACCATAAAGTATTCCGTCATAACGAGCCAAATTAGAACTAACTTCTGCTGGCATTAAAAGATAATAAGCTGCCAAAGCATAATCAGTATAAGGTAATTTAACTTTCTTAATCTCAAAACCTTGTTTTTCTAAAACTTTTATTTTATCCTCAACTGCTTGCTTAACTTCAGGATTAATTCCTTTGCCAAAATATTCGGCTGGAACACCAATCTTTATTTTCTGAACATCTTTATCTATATCTTTAATATAATCTAATACTTTATCTCTAGAACTAGTAGCATCATATTTATCAAAACCAGCCATTGCATTTAATATATAAGCCAAATCTTTGACCGTTTTAGCCATAGGACCAATCTGATCTAAAGAAGATGCCATAGCCATAGAACCATAACGAGACACTCTACCATAACTAGGTTTAAGTCCTGTTATTCCACAAAATGAAGCTGGTTGTCTAATAGATCCACCTGTATCTGTACCTAAAGAAACAGGGGCTAATGCCGCTGCCACAGCAACTGCGCTACCACCAGACGATCCTCCAGATACTCTAGTCTTATCATATGGATTGAGCACTGGTCCAAAATGTGAATTTTCATTAGAAGACCCCATAGCAAATTCATCACAGTTAGTCTTGCCTAAAATCACCATGCCAGCCTCTTTCAATTTAGCCACAGCTGTAGCAGTATAAGTGGCTTGATAATTCTTTAAAATTTTTGAACCTCCTGTAGCTGACTGACCTTCAACTAAAATAATATCTTTAACTGCTATCGGCACACCAGTCAGTGGTCCAGCTTTTTTACTTTTTATTTTCTTATCAGCTTCCTTAGCCTCAGCCAAAGCATTATCATTTATACTAATAAAAGAATTAGTATCATCCGCTTTAATATTGTCTAAATAGGCCTGAGTCAATTCTGCACTGCTAAACTTAGCAGATTTAAATCCCGCTTGAATACTATCTATATCTAATTTTTGTAAATTAATATCTGACATGTTTACTTATTAAAAACATTAGGTGCAGCTACATATTTTCCATCTTTTTGGCAAGCCTGAGAAATTGCCTCTGGTTTACAAGCCTCTACACTATCTGGTCTAGGACCAACATCGCTATCTTCTATACCGCTAAGACTTTCTTTGACATTTTTAAGATCTAAATTGTTTATTTTATCTACATAAGTCAAAATATCTTGCAATTGACTATTGTAAGATTCTAACTCCTTTTCGCTTAGCTTTAATTTAGCTAAATCAGCTAAATGTAATACTTCTTTTTTATTAAATTCCATGAGTTCATTTTAACTAATATATACTTATTTCGCAACAACTATACTATTTTATTAATTTTAAAAACTCTTGTTCACTAATTATTTTTATACTTGATATTTTTTTAGCTTTAGCTAATTTTGAACCAGGTTTGTCTCCAAAAACTAAATAATCCAATTTTTTACTAACTGAAGATACAATTTTTCCTCCTAAGTTTCTCACTTTATTTTTAGCGCTGTCTCTATCAATATCTAATGAACCAGTAAATAAAAATGTCTGGTCGGCTAATTTATTATTTTTGGATTTTGGATTTTGGATATTTATACCTTGTTTTAAAAATTCATCTAGCAAATCTTGATTATCTTTTAACCAAGCTATAATAGATTTGGCCACTTCTGGACCTACGTCATTAATAGCCTGTAATTCATCAAGGTCAGCTTGGCTAAATTTGTCTAAACTTCCGTAATAATTAGCCAATAAAATAGAAGTTTCCTCACCAACGTGCCGAATACCCAAAGCATAGATAAAATTGCTTAAACCTACGTTTTTTGAGCTCTCAATAGCTTTTAAAAGCTTGAGACTCTTCTTTTGAGCAAAGCCTTCTAAAGGTTCTAAATCTCCTATCTTAAGACTAAAAATATCCGCTGGCGAAACCACCAGATTTTGATCTATAAATTGCCTAACTATACTATTACCCATTCCATCAATATTAAAACCTTTCTTGGAAACAAAATGAATAATAGCTTCTACATTTTGACCATAACATTTTTTATTAGAACAATAATAAGCCACTTCTCCGTCCTTTTTAGTAACTGGCGAATGACAACTTGAGCAAGTTTTTGGAAAAATAAATTTCTTTTCTTTACCAGTGCGTAATTTTGTAAGTGTTTTTACAATATCTGGAATAATATCACCAGCCTTTTGAATTATAACTGTATCACCCACTCTAACGTCTAGTCTGTCTATTTCATCTTGATTGTGTAAAGTTGCTCTGGAAACAGTACTACCAGCTACTGACACTGGCTCTAATATAGCTACTGGCGTCAAAGCTCCCGTCCGACCAATTTGCACTTCAATATCTAAAACTTTAGTAGTCACCTGTTCGGCTGGAAATTTATAAGCCAACATCCAACGCTCGGCTTTACCAATATGCCCTAAGATTTTTTCTTGTCTTAAATCATTTACTACAATTACCGAGCCATCTGTTTCATAAAGTAATTTTTTACGTTTATCTACCCATTGTTTCAAAAAATCTTCAACTTCGTCAATATTTTTACAAAGACGACTGTTCATCTCGGTTTTAAAACCTAATTTATTTAATAGCCTATGCGAATCTTGATGAGTCTGCTGTCCTAAATCTGATATTATTTCAAAAGCTAAACAATCTAATTTACGACTACGAGTTATTTTAGGATCTAACTGTCTAATAGACCCAGCTGCTACATTTCTAGGATTAGCAAAAAGATCTTTTCCTTCTTTAGCTCTTTGTTTATTTAAATTTACAAAAACACCCTTGCTCATTACTACCTCTCCTCTGATTTCTATTATGTTTGGTAATTTTTTACCTTTAAGTGGCCTAAGAGACAAAGGAATACTTTCAATTGTTTTTAAATTGTTAGTTACATCTTCTCCTACGCTACCATCCCCTCGAGTGGCTCCTCGCCAAAATAATCCATTTTTATAAGTTAAAACCACTGTTAGGCCATCTAATTTTAATTCTGTGTAATAATCCTTAATTTTCCCCGCAGAGCGGGATCCCGCTCTGCGGGATAATATTCTTTCATTCCTCTCTCGCCAGTCCTCTATATCACTTCGTGAAAATGCATCAGCTAAAGATAGCACTTTTTTAGAGTGCTTTACTTTTACAAATTTATCTAAAGGCCTACCACTAACTCTTTGAGTTGGCGAATCCACTTTCTTCAATTTTGGAAATTGTTTTTCTAAACTATCTAGCTCTCTTTTTAAAGAATCTAAAGCACCATCTGAAATTTCTTCTGTATCTAAAACATGATAAAGATAACGATGATGATTAATTTCTAAAATCAATTTAGCTATTCTATTTTTAGCTTCGCGTTCTGTCATTATATTACAAATCTTTTTTTAATTCCTCTTCTGAAAAAATTACATAAGAAAATATATTTGATACCGCTCCAAATGATGGCACATCTACCTGTAAGCTATATCTAGCATTTTTAAAAATACCCTCAGCTATTAATGAAGCATTGGAAGCAATCCCTACAATATCATAAGTTAATGGATCATGTGGATCATAATTAACTTTTGTATCATAAGCATAAATATTAAATGACAAAGACTGCACCTCTCCGTCTAAAGGTCTAAAAACAAATCTATAATACTTGTCATCTGTTATATCATATGAGGTCAAGGTATCAGAACAGTTATCATCACTATCATAAGCACAATCACAAACTATAATCTTCTTTTCTGTGCTGGCATTTGAAGCACCTAAAGTGTATTGGGTAATTTCTAATTTATCTGAAGCATGAAAAGGAAAACAATCTTCAATACTCCAAGATATAAAATAACTATGTACATACGAAGGAGATGTAGACGAATCCCAATCTATTAAAGCTGGTAAAGCACCAGATGGATCTATAATATCAACATGAGCTGGGGTAGAAGTATTAATATTATAAGCTGTAAAACCAGCTGAAGCGGTACTAGCTTCTCTATAATAAAAATCAGCATAATGATTATCAACAGAATCAACAATTTCAAACTCATTAAAAGCTAAAGCGTTAAAAGGATCTGTACTTAAATGACCAGCGTCAGAGGGCCAGGCTCCGCGATTTTTTCTAGCATATTTTATATAATAAAGACCTTTTTCAATAGCACTATCGGCCGCATAATAAGCTGATAAAGAATTAGTGGTATTAATCACCATTTTAACTTCCCCTAAAATTATCCTACTCAAAGCCACAGCTGAAGTCATCATTAAAAACAAAATTAAAAGAGACATCACTAAAGCTGCTCCAGCTTGCTCTTTTTGTTTACTCCGCCTTCTCGCCTCGCGTCGAAGCGAGTGGTGGATAATTTTTTGTTTTAAATCTTCCATAAATTATCGCTTATAAACCCTAGAAGAAACAGTAGTTTGAAAAGTATGTTTTACATTTTTAAACTTATTGTCATCATAATAAGAAGTGGTCATATTAATAGTCACTTTTGGCTGCTGATTAGGCCCCCCACTTAAAAAAGGATCGCTAGTTGGTGTAATATGAAAATCCAAACTATCTATATTTATATCATTTAAAGTTGGCGATAATAGTATAGTACCTGCTAAAGGATTAGTGTGCCAAGAATCGCAATTCTTGTAAGCATCTACACAATTATTTAATGTTACATAACGTAGTTCTGTCCAAAGGTAGGCACTGAGACCACTTCTAAAGCTAGTTAGGGCGACTATTTGTCCATTGGCTTTTTCTAAAACAATACAATTGGTAAATACATTACTCTCTCCTACTGCATTAAGCACACTCTCACACCAAGTTTGATCTGGTAAATAATAAACTATAGAACTTGTTCTAATCTCTCTAGCCATCAATTCAAAAGCGTATTGACTATCATTTAATAATTGCTGAGAAGCTGTAGTCCGCATCTGACTATTATTAAAAGCTATATATATAGTAGAAACAGCAAAGACTAATAAACTAAAAATAGATAATGATATTAATATTTCTATCAAAGTAAAACCCTGCCTATCTTTTACAAATTCAAATTTCATTACCTTCTCCAATTATAAATTTTATCTACAATCTCTAGATACTGAATACCATTATCATCCCACTGAACATGCGATATAATTTGAATACCAATATATGTATCATCATCACAATCCGAATTCATAGCAACAATACTTTCATTGCTCTCGGGATCTCCTCCCATTTCATCAACACAAATCCTTTCTAAAAACATTGCCCTAGAATACTTATTTAAAGCACCAGTGACACCATGAGTATAATGATTCTTAGCATCTTTGTATAAATCACAGTCTTCACAAGCTAAAACACAATCCCTAATACTATCATTACATGCACTTTCAAAAGCTACAGGCTCAAGATCATTATAATCAATATAAACATACCCATTAAGAACTGTTAGACCATAATCCCATGTATAAGGAACTCCTTCAGCTATTTCCTCATTAGCTTCTATTTTAAGCCAATTACTATCTCTAACATTCTTAATTAGCTCTATACCTTCACGGGCTAAATTAGCAGCTATAATTTTATCTAAATTATCACGAGAATGATTATAATTTGCCAAGGCTAAAGCTAGAGCCGCTGAAAGACCAATAGTAAAAACAGCTAAGGCTATCATTAACTCTATCAATGTAAAACCAGTTTCACTTTTTTTACTATTTTCTACTAAGCCAATCCTCATATTTTAAAATTTTTTCAACTTAAATTAATTATTATCCTTGAAAAAGGCTAGCAGGATCTTCATCTGGCTCAGGATTAGGCTCTGGGGTTACATATGCATTAAAGCTCTTACCTAAACTCACCCACACATAACCTTCTTCAGCGATTTCTCCTAATTTCAAAATACCTCTATAGCTATCCTCATCATAACCTGCGAAATAATCTACTTCCAAGGCATATACGCCATAGGAATTCGGCTCCATATCAGTATCTACTTCATTTTCTGACTTAAAAGTAAAATAACGTTCAGTAACACTAGGATCATTTAAATCACCTAATTCTATAGAATTGTTGTCTATAGTAACTATTTTAATAACTACATCCTTATCACCATCATAACCAATTGGATCACCATCGCTTTCCAAACCTGAATCCGCAAAAATTGTATAAGTACCAGTCGTTCTGTCAATATAAACTCCGTAGCCTCCTGGTGGATATACATCCCCTAAAGCAACCACATCTACGCCGTATGTTGATGCAGCAGAAAAATTATAAACAGTTTTAGAAACAGCTAAATTTCTAGTATAACGAATATCAGCGGCTAGTTGATCAGTAAACAGCTCTACTTCATCTTTAACATCCCCCTTTATATAGACGACCGAAATAGCAGATATTATAACTATAATAGCAATGGCCATCATCAATTCTATAAAAGTAAGTCCAGTTTGATTAGAAAATATTTTTTTTAACATAATTTTATATTAATAGAATAAAGAAAAATACCAATTTATTAAAGACGGACCCCAAAGCATTGTGACAAAAGTCCCTAGAGCCAAAAAAGTACCAAAAGGAATTTTATCTCCCATCTCTTTGCGCTTAGCTAAAAGTAAGAATACACTAATGAAGCTACCCAAAATATAAGAAATAAAAAGCGCAGTTAAAACATGTGGCCAGCCTAGAATAGCTCCCATAAATACTCCTAGTCTTATATCTCCGCCTCCTATCCAACGTCCTTTAGAAACTACAAACTGAAGTAGAAAAAATCCACCACCTATTACCGCGGCAAAGATTAGATTAAATATAGAAAATCCCAAAAATAAATTAACAATTAAAGCTAAAATAATTCCCGGCCAGACTATTTTATCTAATATCAAATAATATTTAAGATCATAAACAAAAATTATAATCAAAAATGAAACAATCACCCACCAATCTAATAAATGAATAAACTGTAAAGCTGTAGCAGAAGCTAAATCTAAACTAGGAATTACCTTCCAAAAAACCAAGACAAAAGCTAGACCAGTAACAACCTCCAAAAGTGGGTATTGATGAGAGAATTTCTTTTTACAATACCGACAACGGCCTTTTAAAAATAAATAGCTAAGTAAAGGTATTAAATCCTTAATATAAAGCCGATGTTTACAAGCCAGACACTTTGAATAGCCCTTAACAAAGGATTCTGCTCTATGTAAGCGCAAAACAACTACATTTAAGAAGCTGCCTACAAAAAGCCCTAAAATAAACACAAAAGCTACCATCATAGTAGCTGTATTATAACATATTTATCCTTATTTTGGCTATCTCATATCATTTACTTACGCAAAGCATTTCTAAATAATTAGATATTTTACAAGTACCACCGCCATCTAAATTCCATATATCCCAAGAATGATTAAGGTCAAATTCTATAATATAACGATCTTTAGTACTAAGTAATGTGCCCTCCATTACCCAGTCTAGCTCTTTAAAATATAAATAATCACCAGCTTCATTCAAACCATTTTCACTAATTACTTTAATATTACTTACTTTCATCTGATCTATGCTTGGATAGCTATAATTTTTAGCAAAATAATTTTCTAAACTAGTAGCCAGATTTCTAGCTTGAGTAATCATTTCTAAATCACGAGCTTGGCTATTATTATAAGTTATTAAAAAAGCTAAAAGACCTATTAGAACAACTAGGGCTCCAATAAAAATTACTTTTGTTTTTATAGAATAGTCAAACATATATTTATAATTTATGGAGCTAACCCACAATCAATAACTCCTGGATTAAGCAAAGAATTACTTTGGCAATAAACACTATCTATACCCAAACCAACGGTTGGCATGGCTGATAAATACCAATAAGTACTATCATCAGTCATCATTGGTACATAACTATAATCTTCTGTCATGGATGGCCAATTTCCTAAACTCATTTCTGGTGTACAAATATTTGTACCAGCTATCACCGCCCCTAGTCCACCTAAATTAAAATCACCATCTTGAAGGCAAATTTCCAAATTATATTTTAAAGAATCCAATTGCGCTAAAGCAGCACCCTCCTTAGCTTTATTACGAGCTGAATTTAAATTAACTACTGCTACAGTTGATAAAATACCAATAATAGCAATAACTACTAATAACTCAACTAAAGTAAAACCTTTTTTGCTTTTATTTTTTTTCATACTTTCAAACTTTTTTATTATACCCCCTCTCTTTCTCCCCCTAAATTAGGGGGAGATGTCCGCCAGGACAGTGGGGGTATTATTAAAAACTTTATGACTTAATTATTATACCACAAAATTAAAAAACCCTCTACAAAAGAAGATTTTTTAATTAAATATCTAAATATTAACTACAACCATTCTGATTACAAGTAACTAACGTGCTAGATTCGTCTGTAGCTGTAGCACTAATTTCAAATTCTCCACTTAAATATGCACTTTCGCAATCTGTTGGTGCTCCATTAGTACCTAGATCTGGCCAATTAGCTGTAACTCCAGCTGTATCACACATTTCTTCTCCTTCAACCCAAACAGTTACTGTGCCAACTGTACAGGCAGCATCAGCGGTATTACTCTCAATATCAGTACTCTCATTATGACATAAAACAATTGATGGAATAAGAGAAGCTAACGTACCTTTAATGGCAGCTACCTTTGCTTTATCACGAGCTGAATTTAAGTTGACTACTGCTACAGTAGACAAGATACCAATGATAGCGATAACTACCAATAACTCAACTAAAGTAAAACCTTTTTTATTTATTTTCATGTTTTCACCTCCTCTCAGGCCAACACATATTTATTAAAATAGTTAAAGCCTGAGATCTCCTAAGGTTCTAACTATATTTCCAATAAAAATATATCGGGGATATTACTAATTTTTATTTGTTTACTCCGCCTCTGGCGGATATAATAAAGAACATACTTATTATATCATTTTTTTTGATTTTTGACTACAAGTTTAATCACCCTTCTTTGTCATTTCGAC